>JACCDO011146573.1_pt1 | contig 71984 bp, 60 predicted proteins | sample 7446101 | NCBI WGS metagenome assembly JACCDO01 (sample SAMN15323440, study PRJNA562643) | freshwater metagenome | isolation source: river surface water | place: USA:Blue River Watershed | collected 2017-08-16
ACCTCAACCGGCGGATGCGTTCTTTCATAACGTTCCGCCGTTTTTCTAAATAAATACAGTAGTAAGCAAGCGGCTAATCCTAAGCTCACGCTATTGGCTGCCCAAAATCCATTGGCGCCTTGTAAGAAGACAGGGGTGTTGCCAAAAACGTTAAAGCCCATCAGGTAACCGCCACCCAACCCTACGCCCCAAAGAGAGCCCGCATAAATTAGCATCGGCCAAAATGCAATACGATAGGCGCGCAGAATAAATGCAGCAGTGACCTGTAGCGCATCAAAGACTTGATAAAAGGCAATAAACAACATTAAAGGGATAGAAAATACTTTGACTTCCTGAGGAGGGTCATATAAATCGAGTAATTGATAGCGCAAGATCCAAACAGCGATGCCAATAGTGATGCATATGCCTGTTGTAAAAAGAACGGAAGACCAGCCAATTTCCTCAGCGCGCTCTTGCTGGTTAGCGCCAATCGATTGGGATACTAATGTCATTGTTGCTATAGAAAGCGAAAGCGGTACCATGTAAATTACCGTACCCATATTGGCAACAATTTGGTGTCCAGCCAGCGCAGTCGTGCCTAAACGAGCGATAAATAAAGACATGAAGGTAAAGGAGGTCACCTCAATTAAGTAGCTAAATCCAATTGGCGTGCCTAATTTAAGCAAAATCCAGATGCGATGCCAGTTTGGCCAGCTAAAGCGCGCAAATATCTTGAAGGGGCGATAAAAACGATCGTAGATAACAAAACCTAGAGTGATTAACAGCCATGTCCAGTTGATGATGACGGTAGCAACAGCGCAGCCAGGCCCACCCATTTCTTCGATACCAAAGCCGCCATAAATAAAAAGGAGGTTTAAGGGTAGCTTGAGGGCCAAACCAATTAATTGAACTACCGTAATGACTGCGGGACGAGATACCGCATTATGCAGTGCCATTAATACGCGCATTGCCATGCTTGCTGGCAAACCTATTGCCAAAATATGTAGATAGAGTTTAGCTTTATCTTCAATTTCAGGGCTAGCTCTTGAGATAGATAGGATGACCTCTGCATTGAGCAAGATGAAGCAGCCCAAGATTGTTAAACCAAGAGCTAACCATGTCGCTTGACGAACCTCTTCACCAATTTCATGAAAGCGTTTTGCGCCAAAGAGTTGACCTGCAATAGGTGCTAATGCAGATACGACGCCTGTGAGGCCAACATAGATACTAATAAAAATTGCGGAAGCCATGGCCAGTGCAGCTAGATCGTCGGCCGAATAGCGCGCGGTCATAGCAGTATCTAAAACACCAAATGCAATAACTGCTAACTGACCAATAAGTAATGGTCCGGCAAGATGAAGTAGCGCAGGGATATCCTCACGCAGGCGTGATAACTTGATGTGCAGCACGATTACTCCGGTACGACTTCGTAGAGACGTAGGCGTTCATCGCGGTCTGCAGCGCGACGATCTTCCCAAAGGAGTGTCAGTTTTTTATTATTTAAGCGAGCATAGGCCGAGGCTTCTGACTGGCTATGGATTAGTAGGAGAGGGCAGTTTGGATCATCCCTCAAAGTTAACTTTGTAAAGTAATCAAATGAGGCGAGCTGCGCATAGCCAAGATTACTGGTATCAATACACTCTGTGCTATCAGGCATGGCTTGCACTAAGCGTGCAGAAACGTGACGGTAGGTTTTGGCGTAGTTAATGGTGGGCAACCACAAGGTCATTAAAAGCACCCACATCAAAGTGGTGCCCGATGCCGAGATAATTAAACAACGCCAAATTTCTTTTGGCGCTCGAGATGTTCTCCAGCGTACTATGGCAATCCAAACACCCGTAATCACAAGCGCCACAATGAAAGCCAAGGCATTAAATTGACCTTCAAATCCAGGTAAATAGCGCGCGACATTATTGGCGATTGGCTCAGGGAAGCCGGTAATTTTTGCTAGCCAAATGATCCAAATGGCTAGGGCAATGATGGTGAAGCTAAACATTGCAAACCAATCAATGAAGCTGATAAAGCTTCTTTTCAAAATGGGCAAGCTAAATGCCGCAATGATGGAAAGACTGGGAATCAAAATAATGAGGTCGTGCTCATTTGCTTGACTTCTAAAAAGAACATAGATAAAGCAACCAATAAATAAGCTAAAGGGGATGCAAAGATGAGGGGCGCGCCATGTACCCGCTTCTTTGATGCGCCCCCAATGGGCTAGTGAGATGATTGCCAAAGGCCAAACCGGCCATGCATAAGCCCAGAAGTTCACGCTTAAAAATTCGAGAGACTCCAAAGATGGAAAGTCTCGCATTGGAGGTGTATTACGCCAGCCTTCTTGAGCAACGTGTCGCCATTCTGGTGTGAGGTCAGCAAGATACCAGAGTGCTGGCCAAATAAGAATGCCAACAATGCCAAAAAATGTACTGGTGATTGTCCAGCGATAGCGTAAACGGGCGTTGCTAGCGATCACTGCGATGATGGTGGATGCAATAACAATCAAACTTAAAGGAACATTGCTAGAAAGAGCTACGATCGTGATGCCTAGACCAGTCCACAAGCCGCCTTGCCAGGGTTTGTCCAAGCCGCGTACTGTACCGTAGAGCACGATACTGATACCCATCAGTTGCGCCATCATTGGTGTTGTTTCGTGGGCGCGTTGCGCTAAACCGATGCAGGCCAAAAAGATCAGCAGTGCACCATCAGCTAATGTCATGCCATAGCTTTTGAGGTCCGGTTGTCCACCAACTGCTAAAGCCATGGGCTGCACTTCACGTCGACGGCCAAGAAGATAGGTTGCGTACCAAATCGCTAGCGCAGCGCTAAAGAAGCACACTGCTGAGTAGAGGCGAGCAGCGTTAGCAGCGCCAATCCAAGGAGCAAACATTTCAATGAGTGAAGCACCCATCCAATACGGTAAAGGTGCTCCAAGAGAAATATTGCGACCAGCGAGATGGGGGACAATCCAGTCTAAAGTATCGCCACGAAATAAAGTCCACATACCGCCAAAGCCGATTGCATCCTCATTCTTCCAGGGGTCGCGAAAGAAAAGACCGGCAAAACCATACACTATAGTCAGCGCAAAAATAATGATGCGCGGAATCGATTTAGTGGCGGCAGCAGTGAGTTTGACCATGAACCTTATTCAGACAAAACAAAATCAGTACGACAAAACATCAATAAAAAAGGCAGCAAACGCTGCCTTGATTATCTCGCAGAGCTGGGTATTGCCATACCCTGCGAATGAAATGTAATTACTTCTTCTTAGAAGCTTTTTCAGCAGCTTTTGCTTCTGCAGCAGCCGCTTTTTTCTCAGCAGTTTTTGCAGCACCGTCACCGGAAGCTTTAGCAACCGCTTTACTACCGAATTTCTGACGGAATTTCTCAACACGACCAGCGGTATCCATAATCTTTTGGGTACCAGTGTAGAAAGGGTGTGATTCAGAAGAAGTCTCGATCTTGGCTAATGGATATTCATTGCCATCTTCCCACTTAATGGTCTCTTTAGTAGCCATTGTGGAGCGAGTCTTGAAGCTAAAGTTGTTGGAAACGTCCAAAAAGACGATTTCGCGATATTCAGGGTGAATGCCAGGTTTCATTTTGAGTCCTATCAGCGGGTAGCCGTTTGAGTTACAAACCCAAATACTTTCCCAGGTTTTTAAAAGCAGTAAAAGCGAAATTATGCCATGAAATCAATAACAAAGCGCAGTTTTGTGGGGTAAAAAGGGCTAAAACAGACCTCTCACCCCCCTAAATTAGCCTCCGCGACGCATCAGGTCGAAGAATTCCCCGTTATTTTTGGTGGATTTGAGCTTATCAACGATGAAGTTCATTGCCTCAATATCGTCCATGTCTGCCAACAATTTACGCAATACCCAGATCTTCTGGAGATTTTCTGGTTTGACGAGCAATTCCTCGCGACGAGTACCCGATTTATTGAGGTTAATTGATGGATACACGCGACGTTCAGCCAAACGACGCTCCAAGTGAACTTCCATATTGCCGGTGCCTTTGAACTCTTCATAGATGAGGTCATCCATACGGCTGCCGGTCTCAATGAGGGCAGTTGCAATGATGGTTAATGAACCACCTTCTTCGATATTACGTGCAGCGCCAAAGAAACGTTTTGGACGTTGTAATGCGTTTGCATCAACACCACCAGAAAGCACTTTGCCTGATGAAGGAACTACCGTGTTGTATGCGCGGGCTAAGCGGGTAATCGAATCGAGCAAGATGATGACATCTTTACCCATCTCCACTAAACGCTTGGCTTTTTCAATCACCATCTCAGCTACTTGAACGTGACGCACCGCAGGTTCATCAAATGTTGAGGCAACCACTTCGCCGCGAACTGAGCGTTGCATCTCAGTGACTTCCTCAGGACGTTCGTCAACGAGCAAGACGATCAAAATGGCATCAGGATTGTTAGCAGAAATCGCATGAGCGATGTGCTGCATCATCACTGTCTTACCGGATTTGGGTGAGGCCACAATCAAACCACGTTGGCCGTAACCAATCGGGGAAATCATATCAATGATGCGGCCAGTGAGGTTTTCTTCTGCCTTAATGTCACGTTCCAAACCAATCACGCGGTTAGGGTGTAGTGGTGTTAAGTTTTCGAACATGATGCGGTTCTTTAAGGCCTCTGGAGCTAAACCGTTGATCTTGTCGACCTTAACCAATGCGAAGTAGCGCTCACCATCTTTCGGTGTGCGTACTTCACCTTCTACGCTATCACCAGTATGCAAATTGAAACGACGGATTTGCGCAGGGGAGATATAAATATCATCTGGCGAAGCCATGTAAGAAGTTTCAGGAGAACGCAAGAAACCAAAGCCATCAGGTAATACTTCGAGAGTGCCATCGCCATAAACGGTTTCACCCGCCTTAGCGCGCTTTTTCAGAATCGCAAACATTAATTCCTGTTTACGCATCCGTTGAGTGTTTTCAATCTCCAAGCCAGCTGCCATTTCGAGCAGAGCGGATACGTGTAGGCCTTTGAGTTCAGTTAATTGCATGTGGTTCTCGGGTGTTAATAAAAATAAATTGAAGTAATGTGTTTTGGGAAATCGCTGCGCTCAAAGAGATCACGCAGATTAGAAAAACAGAATGTCAGAATTTGCTAAAAGAAGGGGAGATTGGTTACTGAGGTAGGCGCGTTCTCGGAAAAACTGGAAGGCGCTAAACAACGATTAAATGCAATGGTACACCAAAAACAAATAAAAACCACAGGCTCAACCAGTGAACCTGTGGTCTAGGACTATTTACAGATGACTATCAATAAAAGCGGTCAACTGAGATTTGGCCAAAGCGCCTACTTTTTGAGCAGCCACAGTACCATTTTTAAAGAGAATCAAGGTTGGGATGCCACGAATATTGAACTGAGCGGGAACACCTTGGTTCTCATCTACGTTCATTTTTGCGATTTGCAGCTTGTCTCCGTACTCGCCAGAGAGCTCTTCGAGAATGGGGCCAATCATTTTGCAAGGACCGCACCACTCAGCCCAAAAGTCGAGCAGAACAGGTTTATCAGACTTGAGGACGTCTTGTTCGAAAGAGGCGTCAGTTACATATTTAATGCCGGCACTCATGAAAATTCCTTATGTGGGAGTATTAGTGACTTATATAGTGATGTATTACAACGCTTATATTAGCAATAAGCGCAAGTTTCTGCCAAAAATTGAAAATAAGCTCATAAAACCCCAATAAGCAACCCCCTTGAATGTCGCACCCATTTCCTACAATTTCTGATCAAAAGCATGTGCAGTCATGGGCTATTACTCCTGATGCTAGCGCGCTAGAGCAGCTTGCCAAGGGGATTTGGGATTGTGCAGTGCAAACCGGGGAGCGCCCAATCGTGGTGCTCAGTACTGCAGGCCCACTTATTGGCTTGAGAGCCACTCTTGAAAAGTATCGACCCAAGAGCCTGGATCCAAAGATTGCTTTTTTGCCTCAGGTCATGAGTTTTTCCGATTGGCTAGAGGCAGCACCAAACGCGTGGAAATTTCCGAAAAAGCAAAGTGATTTAGAAAGATGGCTCGCCGTTTATCTGAACTTGCGCAAACATCCAAAACTCAAAGCCTGGTTTAAAGCGGAGAGTGATGCAGGGGCGTGGGGTTTAGCTAAATCAGTGATTGATGCATGCGATATTTTGTCTGAAGCACTCGCTCCTCAATTTTATGAAGAAGTCAATCGTTCGATTACCAAGGGTCAGCTTGATGTTGAAGTGTGGTCGCAAGCTCTAGAAGAGCTGCTAGAAAAATTAATTAAAGACGCATACCCAGCACTTTCGAAAAAGGTGGTTGATCAAGAGTCTGAAGTGCTGCTGACGTTTTGGCGTTATTTAAGTGGCATCAGCGATCCCGTCTTTAGAAAACACTTTGCAATGCAGTCGTACTTGGATTTGGCTCGCTCTCATCAGGCGCAAGCACGCCCCTTTATTTGGGTTCAGACGGCAGAACCTAAGCCAGTAGATCGCGAGGTTATGGATCGGTATTTGGAGGATTACGTCCAATATGCCCCAGTTGTGCAAGCCACTTTAGATTGGCAAAGTGTAGCCCTATGGTCTGAAGCGCTCGCTGGTGAGAATGGTGAGGGTGAGCTCATTGAGTTGAGTGCTGATCAAAAGCAGCAGCTAAAAAATAATATTGATGCAGCGCCATTTCAAAATTGGCGCCTAGTATCAGCAAAACGTTTTGAGGAATTAGCCTGGGCTGCAGCACAGTCAATTCAGTCTCATTTAATTGCTGGCAAAACCAATATCGCTTTAGTTGCTCAAGATCGTCTTGCAGCAAGAAGAGTGCGTGCTGTGTTGGCACGCTTAGGCCCAAGCTTAAATATTCATGACGAAACCGGCTGGAAAATTGATACCACTAGAGCAGCAGCAGCGCTCAATAGTTGGCTAGAACTGATTCGATCTCCCAAGGAAGGTCCAGCGGCCCATACCTTGCTTGAGTTTTTGCAAAATCCGTTTTTGGATATTGCTGCTTGTATTGGTAAGCCAGCAGAGGTTTGTGCGGGATTGCTAGCTCAACTTGAAGATATCTTGATTGCGAGTAAAGCTAAGGCGGGGTGGGAGACCTTCTACATGGCCATAGAGCGGGCCAATGCCTATGCAAGCTCTTATGGTTGTGTGTCCAATGAGAATCTACTAAAGCTACTTCAATTTATCCGTGCTCGTCACTACACGTGGCAAGAACTCAATCTGCAATGCTCAAGTGCTTATGATCTCTTGCAACAAGATTTGCAAGTTACGGGCATGAAAGATGCTCTAGAGAAGGATGCGGCAGGCAAGCAGCTGCTAGACATTGTTGAGGCATTTGATTTGCGGTCTAGCAGCTATGAGCGTGTTGCTATGCGTTTATCAGAATGGGTCGGTTTAGTTAGATCTGTTTTAGAAGAGGCTTCGTATGAAGAATCAGGCAAAGAAGCCAAAGCTAAATTAAGTATTTTGCCTTTGAGCTCAACGCGCTTTAGATCATTTGATGCTGTAGTAATGGTTGGGTGTGATGAACAACAACTACCTGCATTTTCTGAGCCGCCCCTATTTTTCTCAGACACCTTAAATCGCTTTCTAAAAACTTCCACAAGGAATGCACAGTTTATCCAGCAAGCCCGTGATTTTTCACAATTGCTCATATCGTGTCCTAGTGTGGATTTGCTTTGGCAAAGTAAGAGCCAAGCTGGTGAACCGCTTAGGCCTTCTGCATGGATTCAACGCTTACAGCTAATGACACCAGATTGGCAGGCAAGGCTTGTTAAGAATGAGATTGTTTCGGCTGTGTCAAACCCCTTAGAGCAAGCAATAGCGCATATTGATGAGGACCTGCCTTTGCCTTTATCAATGAGTCCTAGCGCCTATAAGGCATTGAGAGATTGCCCATATAAGTTTTATGTCAGTAGTTTATTGGGCTTGCGAAAAGCCAAGGCTTTTGAAGATGGATTTGATGCTTCTCTTATCGGGCAAACATTGCATGTCTTGCTTCGCAACTTTTATCAGGCACTCAAGACTGAAGAGCAAAAATCAGGATCGCAGATTGTCGGCGACGTATTAGCTCGTCGTAATTGGATGGAAAGTGAGTTATCCGACATCTCTGAAAAGGAATTCAAGCGGTTAATTGAAGGTGATAGTAGAGTGCTTGGAGCCTTGCGCGATTGGCAAAAGCAAATACCGAGTTTTGTAAATTGGCAATTACAAAGAGAGCAAGATGGATGGCGCTATCACAATGCTGAGCGCAAAGTAGGATTTGATTTGCAATTTAAAGATGCGGGTGGCGAGTCTCGATCCATTCGAATTGAGGGGCGCGCAGATCGGTTTGATATTAATCTACGCGAGCTGGGACAGGCTGAAGTACTTGATTACAAGAATCAGTCGATGACTAAGCTTAAAAAGCGTGCTGAGCATGTCTTAGAAGACCCTCAATTATTAATTTATGCCCGCGCTGCCAATGAAGATCCTCAGAGCGCACATCTTCAGGGCAATCAGATCAATCGTGCTCAGTGGGTTTCGCTCAAACTTGATCTAAAAAGGGATAAAAAATTAACTAGATCAAAAGCGGTAGAGGATGTTGCGCTATTGATGCCGCAATTTGATGAGCAAATCACTGAGGATATGCAAAAACTATGGTCTAGAAAGGACATGATTGCATTTGCTCCTGATGGAGTCTGCAAATATTGTGATGCGAGGGGTATTTGCAGAAAGGGGATGTGGTGAAAAAGTTCGATAACGCTATCGCTTGCGATCCACGAAACTCCGTTATTGTTTCTGCATGCGCTGGTAGCGGCAAGACTTGGTTATTGGTAGCTCGCATGGTGCGACTTTTGTTGGCGGGGGCTAAGCCATCAGAAATTTTGGCGCTGACCTTTACCCGCAAAGCAGCTCAAGAGATGCGTGAGCGTCTTTATAGCTTACTCGAACAATTTGCCCATATGGATGATGCCAATTTATTAAGTGAGTTGTGCAAAAGAGGTTTAACTGAAAAAGAGGCGCAAGCATTGCTCCCCCAGGCCAAAAATCTCTATAGCAAAGTACTTGCAAGTCCCCAGGCTATTGTGATTGATACCTTTCATGGTTGGTTTGGCAGGATGCTCAATGCTGCCCCAGTTTCTGCCGATGTACAGCCTGGATTTAGTGTGCGCGAAGATAGTAAGAGGCTTTTGGACGAATGTTTAGAAGATTGGTGGGGCGATCTTCCGGCGGAATTGCGTGAGCACTACGACGTACTTTTGGAGCATTTAGGGGCAAGCACGACTGAAAAATTCTTAATGGGTAATTATGGACTCATGAAGCAGCGTGGAGCTTGGACCTTTTTCATTGAGGCTTGTAAACAAAACGGAAGCGCGCCAATTGAGTATCTCAAAGCTACGCTAGAAAGATTGCATCAAGAAAATCCGTTATTGTCTATGTGGAATGCGCCGTCAGTACACGCAGATTTTGGATTTTTAGTGCGTTGTTTTGCCAATAGCAGTACCCAAGAGCGAGATTTTCTGCCAAATTTAGAACATGCTTTTGAGTGTCTGCAGTGCGGTGGTGATGTGATGGAAGTGGCTGCAAAGATGCAAGCCGTTTTCTTAACCGGCGATGGTGAATCACGTAAAAATAATGATAAGGCCCTGGGAGCAGTCAAGACTTATCTTGAGAAAGAGGGGTTAAGTCATCGCGAATCAGAACATATTGCATACAAGCAAGCATGGGCTAATGCATTTATTGAATATTTGCTCTGGCAGGCCGAAAGAGATGTTTTGGCCTTAAACCAGGCCTGGTTTGCAATGAGCGAGAGCATGATTAATCACGCGACTACAGCTAAAGAAGCGATGAGGGTGCGAGATTTTGACGATTTAGAAATAGGGATCAGTAAGTTGATGACCGATCCTGCTAATGCAGCCTACTTGCAAGCCCGATTGGATGCGAAATATAAACATATTTTGGTAGATGAATTTCAAGATACCAATCCGTTGCAATGGCAGATTTTGCGTTCATGGTTAGAAGCCTATGGCCAAGCAAAAGACCGACCTACAGTTTTTATCGTAGGAGATCCCAAGCAATCAATTTATCGGTTTCGTAGAGCAGACCCCCGTTTATTTGCAAGCGCAAAAGCATTTTTGCAATCTGAGATGCAAGCTGTTGCCATGGATCAGGATGTCACTCGACGTAATGCTCCCAAAATTAATCAAGCTGTTAACCATACCTTTGCACCATCGCAATTGCCGCCTGGCTATGAATTTCATGAGCAAGATACTCTTTGGGAGCCGCTGAAAGAGGGCATGCCTACCGAACCATACGCCATAGAAGGTGAGGCTGCTCTGCTGCCTTTGATTCCATACGCCACACAAGAATTAACGCCACGTGATGGTAGCGCTTTTGAGGTGCCGATTACCGATGTCAATCAAACGATTGCAGCAACGCAGCGTTATATCGAAGGTCAACAAATTGCGCAATTGATTCGCAAAATATTAAGCACTCGCCAAGTCTTAGATGAAGATAATGGCCGCAAGTATTGGCGTCCTGCTCGAGAGAGTGATTTTTTGATTCTGGTAAAACGCCGTCAGTTTTTGTCGCAGTTTGAGAAGGCTTTGCGTGAAGCTGATTTGGCGTATGACAGCTCTCGACTCGGTGGCTTATTAAATACCCTTGAGATTGATGATTTGATTGCTTTGTTAACGGTATTGTTATCGCCACGTCACGATCTTCCTTTGGTGCAGGTACTAAGAAGCCCGATTTTTGGATTTACTGAGCAACAAATTCAAAATCTGAGTATTCAAAAAGCAGGGCGGCAAGAATATAACTCTTGGTGGGATGTGTTGTATGACAGCCAGGAGCCTGCTACGCAGAACGCTGCGCGTTTTATAGAGCACTGGCGTGTACTAGCGCAGCATTTACCGGTGCATGATCTTTTGGATCAAATTTATCAAGAGAGTAATTTGCGCTTGAAGTACGCTGCATGTGCTCAACCATTAGCGCGTGCTCAAGTGGTCGCTAATTTAGATCAGTTTTTAGATCTTGCTCTTAATCAAGATGGCGGTCGCTATCCAAGCTTAGGGCGTTTTATCGACAAAATTAATCAGATGCGCGCTAGCGATGATGATGAAACGCCTGATGAGGGTGATGCTGAGTCTGAGTCCGATGGAGAGTTTGCTCAGGTTGATCAAGACGGCGAAATGTCAGTAGAAGATCTACAGCATCGTGTTCGCATGATGACCATTCATGGTGCTAAGGGTCTTGAATCACCTTTCGTCATTATTTTGGATGCCAATCACACGGTTGGTAAGCAAGAGCATTCGGGCGTTTTATTAGAGTGGTCGCCTAATGACAGAAGTCCTTCGCACTTATCGATGTATACCAAGTCTGGTCTAACTGCGCCTCGTACGCAAATTTGGGAAGAAGAGGATTTAATTTCGCAAAGAGAAAACTGGAACTTACTCTATGTGGCGATGACAAGAGCGAAGCAGGGGCTCTGGATTAGTGGCGTTGCTAAAGACTCAACAGCCAATAACCCAGGCGGTTTGGATCCTAAATCTTGGTATGCAAGAGTGCAACTTGGCCGAGTTCCCGTTTTAGAAAATATCGAGCTTGATGCTAGCAGTATCAATGGAGTAAAGCGCGAGATGGTTGCTAAGGATCAAGGATCTGAAAGTACTATGGCCACTGTTGAAGATTTCCAAATTTCATGGGAGCCAGCCAAGCAAAGTTTTGAGCAGCAACTGATAGATATTGCAAGTGGTGCTTCAGTGGTTCCTCAGCAAGCGCTAACAGAGAACATTGCCGACCCTGAGATCTTAGAAGAGGGCGTGCACTTTCATAAATTGCTAGAGTTTCTCACGCCAGATTCGAACAAGATGCAAATGCCAGCAATGCCAACTGAGCAAGAAGTGATGAACTGGCTCGATGTCGATCAAGCACATGCTGCAAAATTACTTGAGCGCACCCAAAAAGTATTGAATACGCCAGAACTTTCCCAGTATTTAACTTCAGGCCAATGGATTACCGCATGGAATGAGCTTGATATTGCGAGCAAAGAAGGTAAGAGCTACCGCATGGATCGTTTGGTTGAGTTAGAGGATCACATCGCCATCATCGACTACAAGCTCACCATTCCAGAGGTGGGTAGCGAGAAATATGAGCACTATCGTAAGCAGCTACAAAATTATCAAGCTGAGCTGAGCCGGATTCGGGGGGATAAGCCCAACAAGGCCTATTTGATCTCATCTGAGGGCAGAATTCACCAAATTGGCTAAACCATGGCGGTCTTGAAATTACCCCAAAAGCCCCCATATCAATGGGGAATAGCATCAATCCCAAAACTGGGGATAATGAAATTCGCAAGAAACATCCTATAAGGAGTCATGATGAAAATGCGTAACCTAATAAATATGATCGCTGGTGTATGCGCAGCAGCAGTATTGTTAACAAGCAATGCTGTCTTTGCTGAAGCCACTTTGCCAGAGGTTTATCAAGCCGTGCAATCTGGGCAGTTAGCCAAAGCTGACGCCATGATGAAGGAGGTTTTACGGAACCATCCTAATAGTGCAAAAGCCCACTATGTTGCTGCTGAGTTGTATGTTAAAGAAGGCAAGCTAGAGGCTGCACGTAATCACTTTCTCAAAGCAGAGAGTCTTGCCCCAGGATTGCCATTTGCGCAAGCCGAGTCCGTACAAAAGTTACAGATGCAATTAGCTAGTGGCGCAGCTGCTCCTATTGCTAGTCAAAGTTCTATTTTTAGCAATCCACTCTTTTGGGGTTTGATTGCGATTTTGGTTGTGGGCATCATTATTGTGATGAGACGTCGTAAGCAAGATGCGGTGCAAGTCTACAACGCGCCAAGTGCTGGTTACCCTGGCACACCAGGCGGTCCTGCTGGTTATCCACCTGGATATCCTGGTGGTCCAGCACCAGGTGGTGTTGGTAGTGGCTTGATGGGAAGTTTGGCTACAGGCGCAGCGCTTGGAGCTGGTATGGTTGCTGGTCAAGCATTGGCAAGTAGCCTCATGGGTGGTCACGACAGTGGTCATGGCAATGCGAATCCAAACCTCACTCAAGTAGGTGGACCCACTTCTTTAGATCCGAACTTTGGTGTGAATGACGCTAGCTCTTGGGATGATGGTGGTGCAAGCTCCTGGGATGATGGTGGCGGTGATTTTATGAGTGATGTGTAATTCAGAAAAGCGGGGGCTAGAAAACATCCGCCGTTAAACTAGTCCCATGGAATACTTTTCTGAAATCATCGAAACTGTTCATCCTTGGGTATTTCGTGCGGGCATCTATTTATCCAATGCTTTTTTAGATGACCCGGCCTTAATAGCCTTTGCTTTTTGCTAAACCGGGCCATCAGTGCACCATTCAAACCACCTGCGGGTGGTTTTTTGTTGCCTAAAAATGAGGCAATAACCCCAAAAACAACAAAAAGAAGCGCATTTTTGCGGTTTTTATATATACTGTATAAACATACAGTATATTAATTGCTATGACGCAAGCAATGACTTCCTCAAAAGCGATTCCCAGCATGACTTTAAGTCAGGCCCCACAAGCCCTGGCAGGCCATTTTGCTGCCTACGAACTCAAGCTTCTGAGTCACCGAATTTCTGCAGGATTTCCGAGTCCAGCGGCTGACTATGCTGAAGATGGTTTGGACTTGAACCACTATCTCGTACAGAACAAGCCAGCGACCTTTATGTTCACCGTGAAGGGGGACTCCATGTTGGGCGCGGGCATTTGTGACGGCGACAAAGTAGTTGTTGATAAAGCCCTAAAACCAAAACATAAAGATATCGTCGTTGCAGTAGTCGATGGTGAATACACCATCAAGCGCCTCTATCAACTGCGTGGTCGCATTGAGTTGCAGCCAGAAAATCCAAACTATCAACCCATCACCTTTAGTGAAGGCAGCGAATTGCAAATTTGGGGTGTGGTCGTTGGGGTAGTGCGTAAGTACAGCAGTGCCAGTGCTAGATACAGTAAAGGTGAAAGGGCATGAGTGCACCATCTCAATCTTTGTTTGCCCTGGTAGATGTGAATAATTTTTACGTCTCTTGTGAGCGCGTATTTCAGCCTAAGTTAGAGCAAGTGCCGATGGTGGTGCTATCGAATAACGATGGCTGCGCAGTAGCGCGCAGTGCTGAAGTGAAAGCCTTGGGCGTGAAGATGGGTACGCCCTGGTTTCAGATGCAGGATCTAGTCAAGCAGCATGGCATTACTGCCTATTCTTCCAATTACACCCTCTATGGAGATATGAGTAACCGAGTGGTTCAGGTATTGCGTGGCTTTACACCCCATTTAGAGATCTACAGCATTGATGAAAGCTTTTTGCAAATTGAAACCGTTTTAAAGCAATACCCAAACACGATTGAGTTAGGTCAAAGCATCAAGCAAAAAGTCAAAGCGACAACTGGTTTGCCAGTTTGTGTTGGTATTGGCACGAGCAAGACTCTAGCCAAGTTTGCTAACTATCTGGCAAAAAAGCATCCGCAATTTTCTGGGGTATGTGATGTAAATGCGATGAACAAGCAAGAGCTTTATCAGTGGATGAGTGAGACCGAGGTAGATGAGGTATGGGGTATTGGTAGACGCATTGCCAAAAAACTCAAAGCACAAAATATTCAAAGTGTGTTTGATCTGTTGCAAACATCGCCACAAGCAATGCGCCAACAGTTTGGTGTGGTCATGGAGCGCTTGTGTTATGAGTTGCGCGGCGTTTCTTGTTTGAAGCTAGAAGAAGTGGCTCCGGCAAAACAGCAAATCATTGCCTCACGCAGCTTTGGCAAGCTAGTTACCAGTCAAGCAGAGTTAGCCCAATCGGTCGCTACCCATGCTGCGCGGGCAGCAGAGAAGCTCAGGAGTCAAGACAGTGTGACAGGCGCATTAACGGTATTTATTCAGACCAACCCCTTTAAGCAAAATGAGCCACAGCACCATCAAAGCATCACCATTCCATTAGCAGATGCCACAGACAACACACTCACACTCACCAATGCCGCGCTTGCAGGTCTTCGACAAATTTATCAACCCCACTTTCGCTACAAGAAAGCGGGCGTCATTCTCAATTTAATTAGCGACAAACCGACTATTCAGCAATCACTCTTTGAGGATGTGCAAAGTAAAGGCAAGTCCGCCAGTCTAATGAAGGCAGTGGATGCCATTAACACGCGCTTTGGGAATGCTGTGATTCGTTCGGCGGCGGCGGGGACGAATGACACTAAGCAAGCGTGGCAAATGCGCTCAAGTAATAGGTCACCCAACTACACCACTAATTGGGATGAGCTACCAATAGCAAGGTAATGAAAGCATGAAAAAACCACGAATTTTTACAAGCTCATTTCGTGAGCTTTTGACCCACTAATCTGGATACGTAGCAGTACTCAACAGCAAATAAGGAGAAAGCAATGAACACATTAAGTAACTTGATGAATAACTTTAACGGCATCTCACTGGCAGTCATTATGGTTTTGTCATATTGTGCAGTATTGAAAAATACTCATCGTCATGAAGATGCCACACGAGATGTTTTTAATCGTGACTATCGGTAATCGCAGTAGAAAGTTTGTAGTAGGCCAGGATGGGGAATAAAGAAATCACGGATTCTTTATTCCCTAGCCAGGGCTGATCTGTTAGCGCTGAAGAATTACCCCTCAGATTGCTAGGTTTTTAAGTGTCTTTAAAACTGGTTAATATTGGCTTATGACTCAAGACAAGCAAACCTATTTAGATAAGAAATTACGTCCTTTGCCTCGCTGGATTTTCATGTCCCGCTGGTTGCAGGCGCCTTTATATATTGGCCTGATAGTGGCCCAGGGTGTGTATGTATGGCAGTTCTGGGTAGAGTTGATTCATCTGATTCAGATGATGGCCAACAAGAGCATGACAGAGACTGCTCTGATGTTGGTGGTCTTGGGACTCATTGATGTGGTCATGATCTCCAACTTATTAGTCATGGTGATTGTCGGAGGCTGGGAAACCTTTGTATCACGCTTAGAGCTAGAGAATCATCCTGATCAACCTGAGTGGCTGTCGCATGTGAATGCGGGCGTGCTGAAGGTGAAGTTGGCAACTGCCATTATTGGTATCTCATCTATCCATTTGTTAAAAACATTTATTAATGCCGCATCATATGATGAGAAGACGCTGATGTGGCAGACGCTGATCCATGTTACTTTTGTATTGTCCGCATTGGCGATTGCGTATACCGAAAAGATCGTAACGGCGGCGCATAAGACCCATTGATAGTGGTCTAGTACTCACGTAATGAATAATCCGTGTTTTGATTGCGGCCAATGCTGTCAGCATTTTCGGGTCAGTTTTTATCACGGCGAGATTGCTGGCAACGGTACTGGGCTTGTGCCGCCTGAGCTCACCAGTAAATTAACAGATCACCTCGCTTGCATGAAGGGCACCGAAAAGGGTGGCGCGCCGTGCATAGCCTTACGACATACGAAAGAGGAAGGGTGGCGTTGCTCAATCTATGAAAATCGCCCCAGCCCCTGCCGAGAATTTAATATACTCAACGAGGACGGATCCTTGAATTCCGCTTGCCAGCAACTTCAAGAGGTGGCTCGGCAAAAACATAAAAAGGTATTACAACAATAGGTGACAAAAATACAATGAATACATTAAAAAAACTCACTGCCACGATTGCATTTGTTTGTCCTGCATTCGCATTCGCAGCCTACCCAGAGAAATCGATTCGATTGGTAGTGCCATTTGCAACAGGTGGTACCTCAGAAATCGTGGCACGCTCAGTGGCTAACAGCTTGAGTACAAGCCTTGGTCAATCTGTTTATGTTGATAACAAACCAGGCGGTGCAGGTAATATCGCTATGGAAGAAGTCAAACGCGCTAATCCCGATGGCTATACATTGATATTGGGTCACGTAGGCACTCTGGCCGTGAATCCAGCGCTATTTGGTAAAAAGTTACCTTACGATCCAAATAAAGATTTTGCTCCAGTTACGCTGGTAGCAAAAGTGCCGAATGTGATTGCTGTTAGCGAAAAGAGTCCCTATAAAACCTTGGGAGACTTGATTGCTGATGCTAAAAAGAATCCCGGCAAGATTAACTATGGATCAGCAGGTAATGGCAGTGCCGGACACTTGGCTATGGAATATTTTTCCTCCGAGGCGGGTATTGATTTAGTGCATGTGCCCTATAAAGGATCTGGCCCCATGCTGACAGACCTCATTGGTGGTCAGATTCAGGCGACCTTCAATGGTTTACCTTCCCTTATGGGTCAAATCAAGGGTGGGGCATTAAGACCATTAGCGGTGGGCTCGGCAGAACGCTCAAAAGCATTGCCTAATGTACCAACTCTCTCGGAGTCTGGTTATAAAGGTTTTGAAACATCTCAGTGGTATGGAATCATGGTTCCCGCCGGAACCCCAAAACCCATCATTGACCAATTGCAAAAGGAGATTGCAAAATCCCTCAAGTCAAAAGAGGACTCGAAGAGAATGCTTGAGGATGGAGCAGTATTAGTGGGCGATACACCTGATCAATTTGCCGCCTTCATTAAATCTGAGCAAACACGTTGGGGTAAAGTTGTCGAGAAAGCAAAAATTACGGTGGATTAGGGTACACCTAATCTCGCAAAAAGAATGTAGGAAGGAAATCTTTCCTACATTCAATTCATCTCTAGTCTCTACTCAATCACCACTCAAACCTCTACGCTGAACTTTTCTATATAGAGGAGGGTTCGTTTTGCGAGTTTCTATTGAGTGCACTCATCGGCAGTTACAGCTCTTTAAGATCCAGTTGGATGCTCGCGCCGTCCTGGTTCTAGCGATTCTTTGGATGATTTGGGGAATCTTCAGAATCCTGAAAATCTTTTAGAGACTAACTTACATGTGGGGGGTGGACGAGCCCGACCCCCGGCACTGGCAGAAATTGGGTTTGGCTGCTTCGTTCCCGACCTGACCAGGTTATCCAACCCACCATGCGAGGAGGCCCGTCCAATTCCATTTTAGCTTGTTAGAATGGATAGCATGACAGCACTTGCATTGGCGCGCTCCTGGCGTCCTAAAACATTCCCCGAATTAGTAGGGCAAGACCATGTAGTTAAAGCCTTGACTCATGCATTGGATCAGGGTCGTTTGCACCATGCCTGGCTTTTTACTGGTACTCGTGGAGTGGGTAAGACCACGATTTCTCGCATCATGGCTAAAGCGCTCAATTGCACCGGTGTCGATGGTTCTGGAAAAATGACTTCAGAGCCTTGCGGAAAATGCCCTGCCTGTATGGAAATCGATGCGGGACGCTTTGTCGATTACATCGAGATGGATGCGGCTAGTAATCGTGGTGTTGATGATATTGCCTCTTTATTAGAGAAAGCAGCCTACGCCCCAAGCAATGGTCGTTATAAGGTCTACATGATTGACGAGGTACACATGCTCACCAATCATGCCTTTAATGCCATGCTCAAAACCCTAGAAGAGCCGCCAGAGCATGTGAAGTTTATTTTGGCAACGACCGATCCTCAAAAGATCCCGGTTACCATTTTGTCGCGTTGCTTGCAATTTAATCTCAAGCAAATGCCTGTGCCGCTGATTGTTGAGCATTTAGAAAAGGTGCTTGTTGCCGAGAAGGTAGATTATGAAGTCAATGCGCTACGCGTCTTAGCAAAAGCAGCGCAAGGCTCGATGCGTGATGCACTCTCACTCACTGATCAAGCGATTGCTTATGCTGCTGGCAAAGTTACCGAAGAATCTGTGCGCGGCATGCTTGGCACATTAGATGATGCTTACTTGGTGCGCATACTTGATTGCTTAATTGCTAAAGATGGCGCAAGTCTTCTTGCGGTAGCAAATGAGATGGGTGAGCGCAGTATGTCTTTCTCATTGGCACTACAAGATCTGTCCAGTTTGTTGCAAAAAATTGCGGCCGCCCAAATTGTTCCTGAGTCAGTATTAGATGATTGGCCAGAAGCAGGTGAGATACGACGCTTAGCAGGACAACTCTCAAAAGAAGAAGCGCAACTCTTTTATCAAATTACGATTACCAGCCGCCCTGATTTATCGCTAGCTCCTGATGAGCAGACTGGTTTTGCCATGACCTTACTGCGGATGTTGGCGTTCCGCCCGGGTAACACAGGCACTTTGCCTCCATCGTCAGCGCCACCGGTTAATACTGCACGTCCCGCAAATGCTTCTGCTCCTGTAGCCACCACTACCAAAGCTCCTCCTGTCGCAAGATCGGCGCCTACACCAGCGACCCCAGCGGTTCCATCGGCTAAGCCTGCTGCTGCGCCAGCACCAAGCAATACAGACCCAGTAGAACGCCCTGATTGGCATGGCTTGATGCGTCAGTTGCCCGTGCGCGGTTTAGTGCAACAGTTGGCCTTTCAAACAGAGTTGCAAGATTGGAATGATTCTACGACTGGCGTGAGAGCGACGATCGTTACCCCAATGCCGCAGTTAGCTTCTGAATCTTCAGTAGCGCGTTTAGCCGAAGCGCTCACAGCCCACTTTGGTAAGCCTGTGAAACTGGTAGTAGAGAAGGGTGAAGTGGAAGGTAAAACCGTTGCCAAGGTGGATGCGCAGATTCATCAAGAGAAACGATTAAACGCTGAGCAATTAATTGCCGCCGATCCTTTTATTCAGCAATTAGAAAAAGAGTTTGGCGCAAAAGTGGTGGGCGGCTCTGTGAAGCCTTTATAAAAATTAAGATAAACACGATTTAATAGATACATATTCAATATAGGGAAATGAAGCGATGATGAAAGGTGGACTGGCTGGCCTAATGAAACAGGCTCAGCAGATGCAGGAAAAAATGAAGGCCGCACAAGAGCAGCTCACTGCATTAGAGGTCACTGGCCAAGCTGCAGGCGGCTTAGTGAAAGTAACGATTTCAGGAAAGTACGAGCTCAAACGCGTGCAAATTGATCCAGGTGCAATGGATGATCGCGAGATGTTAGAAGACTTAATCGTTACTGCTTACACCGAAGCATTTAAACAAGTCGAAGCGGCTAGCGCTCAGTTGATGTCGGGTGCTACCGCTGGCATGCCAATGCCCCCAGGCTTTAAGTTGCCGTTTTAATCTCAGATCGTTTTAGTAGATGGCACGTCATGAAGCACCGCAAGATGCTCTAGGTCGATTGATCGAGGCCTTGCGTGTATTGCCTGGGGTTGGCCCAAAGTCAGCGCAACGGATGGCGTTTTACTTATTGCAACATGATCGCAATGGCGCTGCTGTGCTTGCTCAGTCCTTAGGTGAAGCGGTAGAGACGGTAGGACACTGCGCACGTTGCAACACGTTTTCAGAAACGCACATCTGTAGTACTTGCTCTGATGAGCGTCGTGATCCCTCTTTGCTGTGCATCGTCGAAACGCCTGCGGATCAAGTGATGGTCGAGCAGACCTTAAGTTTTAAAGGCAACTACTTTGTACTGATGGGGCGAATTTCACCGCTTGATGGTATGGGTCCTAATGAAATTCATTTTGATCGCTTGCTTGGCCGTATTGAAAATCCCGATACCGGTGTGCCCATTCGAGAAGTGGTGTTGGCAACGAACTTTACAAGTGAAGGCGAAGCAACCGCGCATTACATTGGCGAAGTACTCAAAGCCAAGGGTATTAAAGTAACGCGTATCGCAAGAGGTATTCCGGTTGGTGGCGAGCTCGAGTATGTTGATGCTGGTACGCTGGCACGCGCTTTGATGGATCGCCGCTAAATCAACCATTTACTACAAGTGAAGTCATAAAACGGGGCATCTAAGCCCCTTTTTTATTGGCTATTTTCTGATAAAATGTAGTCACATTGATACTACAAAATATTTTCATCGATTTTGCCTGCGAGAGTTCACTATGACGATTGCTGATACCTATGTACGAGCCAGGATTGATATGGCAACCAAGAACAAAGCATCTGATGCTTTGGAGGCTATGGGCTTGTCCATTTCTGATGCCATTCGTATGTTGATGTTGCGAATTGCTGATGAAAAGCAATTGCCTTTTGAGGTAAGAGTTCCCAACTCCAAAACTAGACGAGCCATAGCAGAGTTGGAGGCAGGTAAAGGTAAGCGTGTGAAAACTAGCAAGGCTCTAATTGAGGACCTGCATGCGGGAGATTGAAAGATCTTCAGCATTTAAAAGAGACTTCAAGCGCATCTATTCCAACCCGAGACACAAAAGCAATATTGATCAAGTTTTAATAGCGGTGATAGATTTATTGGTACTAGATCAGGACTTGCCATCCAAATTTAGAGATCATGATTTGATTGGGAACTGGAATGGTTATCGTGAATGTCACATCAAGCCCGATGTCTTGTTGATTTATAAGAAACCAAACCCAACTATCTTGCGATTGGCCCGCTTGGGTAGCCATAGCGATTTATTTGGATAAGTTGTTTTTTGTTGTCACCATAAGCCTTGGATCGCTTATTTGTCATCTCCCCGACATAAAGACTAGGTAAATTGCCCTTTTTTGGGGATAATTTGGGCTGCGCCACCTTAGAGAGCTCTCTTATCTAGCTATGAATTGCGCAAATAGTCGCTCAATGCCTTGCTCAATTTCTTCTCATGAGTAGATTGTGCAAACTAATCAAAATTCGTAAATGAGTCGCAAGTTTCTACTTATTCTCTTGTTAGGTTTTGTTACTGCTTTGGCGCATGCGCAAAGGGCAGGGTCGGGCGCTGACCAAATTGCTAGTTTTGCTGATGATTTAGATTGGTTACCTACCGAGGGTAAATTATTTGGTTTGCCGGTAAATGTACATGGTCAAACTACCTACATTAATCAGCGTTATAACAATTTCACATCAAGCTATTCTGGTGAAAATAGTTTGTTATCTCAAAAGTCGATGAGCTACACCTGGTCGGGTACCTTATTTCTTGGGGCTCGCTTAGCGCCAAATACAGATATTTATTTCAATCCTGAAGTCGTTTCTGGCGTGCCATTTTCTGACTTGGGCGGTTTAGGCGGCTTTACCAATGGTGAAGCGACAAAAGCTAATGGTGCACAAGCTAAGTTTTATTCGGCACGTGCATTCTTGCGACAAACTTTCAATCAAGAGGGTAGTAAAGTTCTTTTGGAGGATGATGCCAATCAAATAACACAAACTGTGAGCAGCAATCGGGTTGTTGTTACTGTCGGTCAGTTTTCAACCTTGGATGTTTTTGACGATAGTCGTTATGCCAAAGATCCACGTATACAGTTTATGAATTGGGGCAATATGACTTATCTTGCCTATGACTATGCGGCCGATTCCCGTGGTTATAGCTGGGGATTGGCTGGAGAGTGGTACCTCAGTAATTGGGTCTTACGTGCCTCACGGATGATCGCCCCTAAGACCCCAAATGGACGAGATTTGAATTGGCAGATCTTCAATGCCTATGGTGATCAGTTTGAGGTTGAGCGTCAGCATCTTATTGGCGACTTACCAGGTAAGGTGAGTGTTTTGGCATATCGTAACAAAATGATTCTGGCGCGCTTTGCTGATGCAACAAATTATTTGATTGCCAACAATGCACAAGGTACACAAGCCATTAACAACGTGCGTAATAACTATCAATACAAAACCGGCATCGGCATTAATGGAGAACAAGCACTAACCAAAACCTTAGGTATTTATGGTCGTGCCTTTACTTCGGATGGTCATACGGAAACGATGTCTTTTACTGAGGCGGATAATTCTATTTCAGTAGGCATGAGTTTGAATGGTGCTGGCTGGACAAGACCCTTTGATACGATTGGCATCTCAATGATGCAAAACGGTCTGTCGAGTTTTCGAAGAAATTACCTTCAAGCTGGTGGTATTTCCTATTTCATTGGCGATACACCAAGTCCTTATGCTGGTCCAGGTCAAACCTTAAATTACCGGCCTGAGCGCATCGGTGAGATTTACTACAACACATTATTGGTAAAAAATGTATTGCTTGGCGTGAACTTTCAACACATTAATAACCCAGCCTACAACTCGGCTCGAGGTCCAGTGAATATCGCCTCTTTTAGGATCCATGCTGAGTTTTAAGGTGTTAATGGGATTGGCCAGTCATTATTATCTTTAGAATCAATGAGATAGGGCCAGTCAATTATTAGACATTTGGATTTTCTCCCCTATAATCCATTAAATCCCCAGTAATCGGTGTTGGTATCCAAAACCTGCATCAGGGGCTAAAAAAATAGCATTATTGAATCGGGACGGCCGCTTTTGTTTATTTTCGGCATATGCAAAATTAGCGTAGCAAATTCCATAAACAGGTTTTTCCTTGTGGTCTTTGCTTCTTTTGCTTTTTCCGCATTAGCGCAGTCGCCAAATAAAGATGCTCTACCGGCGAGCGTCACCGTGCAAACAAACGATGTCTCTTTAAGCGCCCCACCTTCAATAGGTGCTCAGTTAAGTGGCCAAGACAATTCGCTAAATCAAGCCAGTAAAGCTGCGGAATTATTTGCGCCACCCAACAAAAGCAATACGCCTCAAAACTTTGTGAAAGTAGCATCATCTGGTCCTGTAGAGATGGATCTGCGTCAATTATGGAGTGAGCTCAAGCTGAATAATCCGCAGTTGGCCTCTTTGCGGGAATCCTACTTATCTGCAAAAGCAACCGTTCCACAAATCGCTGCACCTGATAATCCTCAGGTAGGTTTAGTTTGGTCTGGTATGCCAGTCAATTCGCCGTTTGCTTTGGGTGGAGCGAATGCACCTTCTTCGCAATATCCTCAAGGTATTAGTAGCAACAATTCCATTTCTTTTGCGCAACCATTGAAATTTCCAGGTAAGAAAAGTCTTGCCTCAGAAATTGCTAATACCAATGCTGAGGGTTTTCTTGCACAAAGCGAATCTACTTATTTGCAATTAGGTGCTCAGCTCTCTAGCTTGTATTACAGCGCATTAGCCGCGCAAAAGCAGCTAACTGTGCTCAAAGAATCTGTGATGCGTCTTGAAATGATTAAAAATGTTGCCAAAGCGCGCTATGCAAATAACACTGCAGCTTATGTCGAATATCTTAATGCTCAGGTTTCTCAAAGTGCTGCACAAGCAGATCAGTTCAATGTGGAGCGTCAACTGCGGGTGTCATTGAATAACATTAATACTTTAATTGGACGTCATTCCCGTGAGCAATTGGTGCTTCGCGGTAATTCAAGTCAGGGAATGAAAGGTATTCCTACATTGATGGAGTTAGAGGATTACGCTGAGTCGAATCATCCTTCGCTAAAAAGCTCGGCCCTGAATCTGGAGGCGGCTCGCAAAGGCGTTGATTTGGCCATGAAAGGGTATTTACCGGACTTTCAGGTGATTGGCTCTTCTTACACACCACGCGGCCCTTTTTCTGCGAATAACGGAGCACTGTTCTATCAGTTTGAGTTCGATATCATTATTCCGCTCTATTTCTTTACCAAAGAGAAATATGGCGTAGAACAAGCACGTCGTGCACAAGCTGCAGCAGAAGCTGGCACGATCTCTACGCGTCAGCAAATTGCCTTTGCGGTTAATAGTGCTTACGCTGTGTATGAGCAAGCCAAAAATCAAGCGCAGTTCTTAAAAGATCGTCAAGTGCCTCAAGCGGATGCAGCCTATCGTATTGGTCTGATTCAGTATTCCAATAAGGGGCAAGGATTTAATGACTTATTGATTGCGCAAAACCAATTGCGTAATCTTGAACTACAGCTTGCACAAGCTGAGAGTAACCTATTGCAAGCTCAAGCTGCATTGCTCGTGACTGCTGGTAAGGAACCTTTTTAAGGAGTGGCTTTGAAGGAACGAATTCTAACTCTAATGAAAACGTTTGCCGCAAAGGCTTCGCCAGTCATTCATAGGGTGATGCACTTTGGCGGACATCGCTTGCAAATTGCCATTGCTAGTGTAGCTGGTTTGTATTGGAATCTCAGTCCTCAAAATCGTCATCGCGTGCGTTTGGTCGCTTATGCATTTGCTATTTTGTCTTTTGGTATCGTGGTAGGTCGCATTACCAATGTCAATCGTACTGTCAAAATTGAAGCATCTGATAAAGCGCTTAAAGTCGCGAAAAGCGGCATATTAGAACTCAAGCTCCAGGGCGTAAAACTCAATCCTGAGATTTATATATTTCAGAATGCAGAAAAAGTTCAGGTACCAGTTGAAATTAAGCTTCCTGGCCGTTTGGCTTTTAATGCAGAGCGTTCAAAAGTCTTGTCTGCGCGCGCCCCTGGAAGGGTAGAGCGTATTTATGCTTTTGATGGAGCAGAGGTCAATATAGGCTCTCCTGTAGTTGAGCTTTACAGCCCTGAATATATTTCTGCACAACAAGAGTATTTACTGTCATCAAAAATGGTGAAGGCGCTGGAGGTCAGTACAACTATGCGCGACTTGCTTGGTGATGCACGCATTACACAAGAGGCCGCTGCGCATCGTATGAGAAATCTGGGGGCTAGTGAGGGCGATATCAAAAATATTGAGACAACTGGTAAAACAACTAGCAACCTGATAATGCGTTCTCCTCTAAAGGGTGTTGTGGTTAAGCGGAATGTTGAGCCAGGCGCTGCTTTAAATTCTGGTGATGTCATCGTGACTTTGGCTGATCCGAAGCAATTATGGTTCTTGGGAAACGTATTTGAGCAAGATTTCCGCTATGTAAAAATCGGTCAAAAAATGGTGCTTCATGTTGAAGCCTATCCTGACAAGGAGTTTGTTGCCTACGCCAACTATGTTGCTCCGACGATTGATCCACAAACACGCGCCTTACTAATACGTGCGGATATTGAGAACACGGATGATCTTTTGCGTCCAGATATGTTTGCCTCTGCAAAATTAACAACCGGCATGGCAGATGCCATTGTGGTGCCACAAACGGCGGTGGTGCGTATTCGTGAAATGCGCTATGTCATTGTCAAAATAAGTGATGATGTGTATCGACGCTTACCAGTCAAAGGTTATGACCTCAATAGCAAAATGTTTGCCATTACCGAGGGGGTTGAGCCTGGCTCAACTATTTTGGCTGAAGGTGCGGTGTTGATGAATGATCGCTTTGCAAAGCAGGAGGATTAAGTGAGCGCCTTTAACTCCTTCATTCGGGGGGTAGTTGAGAAGCGGGTGCTCGTAATTTTTGCTTCTATTGTCCTTTTGGGTTTAGGTATGCTCAGTTTGAGTAAATTGCCCATTCAGCCCTATCCAGGTGTGGCGCCTCTGACCATTCAAGCGATTTCGCAGTGGCCCGGAAGAAGTACTACTGAAGTGGAGCAACAAGTTACCATTCCTGTAGAAAATGCTTTAGCAGGAATTCCGGGATTACAGGCCTTTCGCTCTGTATCCCTGTTTGGCTTATCAGTAGTCACGCTCAAGTTCAACGAATCGGCAGATCCTTTTAAAGCACGCCAAATTTTTATAGCTAACTTACAGAATGTTAGCTTTCCACCTGGGGTGACTTCGAGTATTAGTCCTGACTCAGATGCTACTGGTGAGATCATGCGATACGAGGTCCGTTCAGACTATGCATCCTCAACCTTACTGAAAACCTTACAAAATTACGAGATCTATAAAGAACTAAAACAAACGCCGGGCGTAGCAGATGTCTCTTCGTTTGGTGGCAAGGTGCGTCAATACCAGGTCATTGTGAGTCCTGAAAGCTTACAGGCGAAAGGTGTCACCATTAATGAATTAATTCTGGCGCTCACCAATGCAAATAGCAACACGGGTGGCGGATTGTTGCCTAGTGGTGAACAGCAATTTGTAGTGCGTGGAGTAGGCCTGCTTAAGAATATTGAAGATATCAAGCAGGTCGTCATTGCCAACAATAATGGCGTTCCTATTCGGATTGGCGATGTGGCAACCGTTCGTATTGGTAATGCGCCACGTTTGGGTATGTTCCAGTTTAATGACAACCCAGACTCAGTTGAGGGTATTGTGTATTTACGCCGCGGCGAGAATGCCACTGAAGTATTGGCGCGAGTACGCAATACCGTAGATAACATTAATAAACATGTTTTGCCTCCTGGCATTGAGGTGAAGCCTTTTTACGATCGCCAGGTGCTTCTCGACATTACGATTGGCACAGTAAAGCACACCTTGTTTTTTGGAATTTCTTTGGTATTGGCGGTGTTGTTTTTCTTCTTGGGTAACATTCGTGCGGCAGCTGTTGTAGCTGCTGTAATCCCCTTGGCTTTATGCGTCTCTTTCATTCAGATGCATTTATGGAGCGTTCCAGCAAACTTGATCTCATTGGGTGCGATAGACTTTGGAGTCATTGTGGACTCCGCGGTGATATTGACAGAAAACGTCATGCGTCACTTAGAAGAGGGTGGTAAGCGCTTAAATCAGAGCATTATCTTGGCTACAAGTGAAGTGCAGCGCGCGATGGTGTATTCCACAGGAATCATTATTGTTGCCTATTCACCCTTGTTCTTTATGGGTGGTGTAGAAGGCATTATCTTTAAGCCAATGGCCTTTACGATGGGCTTTGCTTTGATCGCAGCAATGGTGCTGAGTTTGACATTCTTGCCAGCCATGATCTCTTTGGTATTTGGTGAAAACTTACACCATAAACCGCCATCATTTATTACGAAGATTTTGGAGGGCTATAAGCCATTATTGAGAAAATGGATGGATCGCCCGCTCACAGTGTTTTCAGTTGCCGTATTTGTATTGGGTTTGACATTGCTAAGTATGACTCGCTTAGGTACTGCATTCTTGCCTACGCTTGAAGAGAACAATATTTGGTTGCGAGTCACCTTACCTAATACAGTAGACCTTGACTACTCGGTCAAGATTGCTAATCAGTTACGTGAAACATTCATGAAGCAGCCTGAAATTGAAAAGGTTGCTGCGCAAATTGGCCGTCCAGATGACGGCACAGACTCTACTGGGGTATTCAATCAAGAATATGGGCTATACCTTAAGAGCCCAGAAAATATGCCAAAAGGATCTTCTAAGAAAGACCTGATTGCTCATCTTGAGGCTGAGCTAAATAAGATTCCGGGTGTCACCTATAGCTTCTCTCAATATATTCAAGATAACGTTAATGAGGCGCTCTCGGGCGTGAAGGGTGAGAACTCCGTCAAGATTTACGGAACTGACCTAGAGGTGCTTGATCAAAAAGCCCATGAAGTGATTGCCCAACTCCAAAAGGTTCGGGGAGTTGCAGATGAGGGCATTTTGAAGGAGTTGGGTCAACCAACCTTAAACATCCAAATTAATAGGGAGCGTGCCTCTCGTTACAACATCAATGTAAACGACATCCAAACAGTTGTGGCTAATGCGATTGGTGGTGCTGCCGTGACGAATTTGCTTGAGGATGAAAAAACATTCGGTATCTCAGTGCGGTTAAATGAAGGCAGTCGCAATGATGTGGCGGATATACAAAGCCTTTTAGTGGACTCGCCAGACGGTAATAAGGTGCCACTCTCTATGGTGGCTGATGTACAACTGACTGATGGCCCATTTTTTATTTATCGCGAAGCAGGTAAGCGCTATATTGCCGTTAAATTTAGCGTGCGCAATCGTGACTTGGGTAGTGCTGTTGAGGATGCGCAATTTTTAGTGGAGAAAAACATTACATTGCCACCTAATTACTCTATTAGCTGGGATGGCCAGTTCAATCAGATGAAGCAGGCGCAAAAGAAACTCATGGTCATTGTGCCTTTAGCACTTATGGGTATCTTTTTATTACTTGTTAGTGCATTTGGTAATTTTAGGGACGCCTTTATCGTCATGATTAATGTGCCGTTTGCTGCGATTGGTGGAGTCATTGCTTTACATTTGGCGGGAGAGACGTTAAGTATCTCGGCCTTCTTTGGTTTCTTGTCCCTATTTGGAATTGCTATTCAGGATGGCGTGATTCTGATTTCATTTATTAATAAAACAGCTGCGACTGAGCATGGTCAAATGAAGGATATTATGGTTGAGGGTGCTTCTTTACGCGTCCGCCCAGTATTGATGACTGCTGCGCTCTCTGGTTTGGGATTATTGCCTGCAGCTTTGTCTCATTCGATAGGTTCTGAGGCGCAACGTCCGTTGGCTTTAGTTATTGTTGGCGGAATGGTGACAACTACTGTGCTTACTCTTTTAGTATTGCCTGTGATTTATGGTTGGTTTAGAGGTCGCGCATTAACGCAAGCTCAAGCGAGTCATACTTAGATAGTCAGATAAACAACCTGGAAAATCAAATTCATGAGTGATCGTCAACCGCACATTTTGGTATCTAACGATGATGGATACCTAGCACCGGGTATCTTGGCATTAGTGAATGCGGTAAGACCTTTAGGTCGAGTTACCGTGATTGCTCCTGAGCAAAACCATAGTGGCGCTTCAAACTCGCTGACACTTTCTAGGCCGCTCTCAATTCATCGTGTGGCAGGTGGCGAGCGCGATGGCTTTTTCTTTATCAATGGAACCCCCACTGATTGTGTACACGTAGCCATGACGGGCTTTTTAGATGAAAAACCAGATTTAGTGATCTCAGGTATTAATCAAGGCGAGAACATGGGTGAGGATGTTCTGTACTCTGGTACCGTTGCAGCAGCGATTGAAGGGGTGATGTTTGGTGTACCTGGTATTGCATTCTCACAAATCGATCGTGGTTGGAATCGGGTGGAAGATGCAGCTAAGGCAGCACATGACATCGTGGCACAAATGTTAGTTTCTGCATTAAGTAAAAATCATACCGATGGGATCGCGACTTTACTGAATGTCAATATTCCAAATCGTCCCTATACTGACTTGTATCGTTGGCGTGTCACCCGTTTAGGTAACCGCCATCATTCGCAGCCGGTAGTGGTGCAAGATAGCCCGCGTGGCGATAAGATCTATTGGATTGGCGCGGCTGGAAATGTCAAAGATAATTCAGAGGGCACCGATTTTCATGCAATTGATGATGGCTGTATTTCGATTACACCTATGCAATTGGATTTGAGTCATCACGCACGCTTAGCGGCGATGCGTGCGAATGGTTGGGATCGCGGTTGAAGGCGCCTACTGAACGTTTTGCTGCCTATCGGCAAGCTTTGGCAGGTAAGGTGCATGCCGGCGGTGTAAAGCACGGAAAAACTTTAGAAGCTATTGCGACCGTCCCGCGGCATGCTTTTATGGATGCAGGCCTTCATGCACAAGCGTATGAAGACACTGCACTACCGATAGGTCACGAACAAACAATCTCAAAGCCATCAGTGGTGGCACGCATGATTGAGCTCTTACACAAACCAAAACATCCTCTGGGAAAAGTGCTCGAGATTGGTACTGGTTGTGGCTATCAAGCTGCCGTTTTGAGCTTATTGGCCGATGAGGTCTATTCAATAGAGCGCATTCGCCCCCTCCACGACATGGCTAGAGCAAAATTACGACCCTTTCGGATTAATAATTTACGTCTAATTTATGGGGATGGGATCTTGGGTTTGCCACAAGCCGCTCCATTTGATGGAATTATTCTTGCAGCAGCAGGCTTGGGCATCCCAGATGCCTTGTTAGACCAGTTAGCTATTGGAGGTCGTTTAGTAGCACCCGTTGCTAAGAACGAGAAAGAGCAACAATTAGTGATGGTTGAGAGAATGAGCTCCCAACGCTATCAAAGAACTGTCCTAGACGAGGTCTTTTTTGTCCCCTTACAATCAGGGGTAGTATGAAAATCCACCACCAATTCCTATACATGAATCCTTTGTCTAAAAGCTTTGTTATCGCAACCCTATCAATGTTGTTGGTTTGTGTCGTAGGATGTTCCTCCTCGCGTACAAAACCTGCAAGCGTAACCGATCGCTCTGGTGGTTCTGTAGCTTATGAACCTGCGCCACCTGGATACTATCGCGTCAAAAAAGGCGATACTTTGGCGCGGATTGCCTTGGATCACGGGCAGGCGCCACGTGATGTTGCGCAATGGAACAAAGCTGAGAATCCAAATTTCAATCCCAATGTGATTGAGGTGGGCGACTTAGTTTTAGTCAGGCCTCCAGCTAGCGCTAAGGCAAGCAAACCGGTAGAGAAAAAATCAACTACACCCGAGAAGGCTGATACTCCAGCACCTGTAGAGCCCACTAAACCAGAATTGGTCGCAGAGCCAGGGATTCGTTTGTCTTGGCCAGCCAAGGGGAAAGTGACTGCGGAATTTAACGAAACAAATAAAGGCATTGATATTGCAGGCAAAGTTGGCGAACCTGTTTTGGCGGCATCCGATGGGAAAGTGGTTTATGCCGGCAATAGCCTGCGTGGCTATGGCAATCTAGTCATCATTAAACATGATAATACCTATTTGACGGCTTATGCGCACAACAGCAAACTCTTAGTGAAAGAGGGTGATAGCGTGCGCAAGGGACAACGCATTGCCGAGATGGGTGATACGGATACGAATTCACCAAAATTACATTTTGAGCTGCGTGTCAATGGCAAGCCAGTGAATCCAACGCCGTATTTGCAATAAAGCCTACCAATAGGGTATGGGCATGGCGACTGTTCTCGTTTTTGATATTGAAACTATTCCGGATTTGGCGGGCCTGCGCCGTTTGGAGGGCTATCCAGATTCCATGTCTGACGTTGAAGTCGCTGCCAAGGCGATGGCCGAGCGCGCTGAGAAAACAGGCAGTGAATTTTTACCTCTTTATCTACAAAAAATTTGTGCAATCTCTTGTGTAATACGCAGAACGACAAAGGATGGATTGCCGCAAATCAAAGTGGGAACCCTAGGAACGCCCGAGGATGATGAGAAAATCCTTCTTCAGTCATTTTTTGATTTGATTGAGAAATACACGCCGCAACTGGTCTCGTGGAATGGCAGTGGCTTTGATTTACCTGTGCTGCACTATCGCGCTCTCGCGAACCATATTCAGGCGCCACGTTATTGGGAAATGGGTGAGAGTAAAGAGGCTGATAGCAGAGACTTTAAATGGAATAACTACATTGGCCGCTACCATATGCGCCATCTGGATTTGATGGATCTATTAGCCAAATACAATGGTCGCGCGAATGCACCATTAGATGGGCTTGCGAAATTGTGCGGCTTTCCAGGCAAAATGGGCATGGATGGCAGTCAGGTTTGGCCAGCCTATTTGGATGGAAAGATTCAGGATATTCGGCGCTATTGCGAAACTGATGTAGTCAACACCTATCTCATGTACTGTCGCTTTCAGCTGCTACGTGGCGGATTTTCTCTAGAGGAATATCAAGAGGAAATCCGCTTTGTGAAGGCCTATTTAGAAAAAGAATCTAAAGAGCCAAACGGTGAGCAGTGGCAAGAATATCTACAAGGCTTCACACCGGATGCGTAGAGGCGAGAAGCCAGTCCATATTGAAGTGGCTGAGCCAGTACAAGTCGACGCCCTCGACTTAGATGCACAAGGGATTGCCCGTCTAGCGCCTAATCAAGAAGAGTTGGCTCAAGGCCAAAGTGGCAAAGTGATTTTTATTAAGGGTGCCTTACCAACTGAACGGGTCACCTACACTATTACCAGTGATAAAGCACGCTTTAGCAAGGCCAAGATACGGGAGATCCTCAAGCCCGCGGTCTTTAGAGCAGAGCCCAAATGCGCTGCTTTTGGCGTGTGCGGTGGATGCACGATGCAGCATCTTGATATTCGCGCGCAAGTGGCGATGAAGCAGCGTGTCCTCGAGGATGATTTACGGCATATTGCAAAAGTACAGCCTGAGGAAATATTGCGCCCCATGGGTGGGCCAGCTTGGGAGTATCGTCATCGGGCACGTCTGAGTGCTGTCAATCGCTCGATTAAAAAAGGCACGGTACTGATTGGATTTCATGAAGGCAAGAGTGGGTATGTTGCCGATATGTTGTCTTGTGAAATCTTGCCTAGATATGTTTCAGATCTATTGCCTGAGCTGCGTCAATTAGTAATGGGTTTATCAATTGTTGATCGCATGCCACAAATTGAAATTGCGGTGGGTGAACCAGAAGATCCTCATTCAGATCATCCACAAAAAAATAAACCGGTTACCGCGCTGGTGTTTCGTAACCTGCAACCGTTAACTCCTGCTGATGAGAAGTTGCTGCGTGCATTTGCAGATCAGCACCATGTGTGGATTTGGCTACAACCTAAAGGTATTGAGAGTGTTGCCCCTTTTTATCCTGAAACTGGCAAGCTTTGCTATCGACTGCCTGAATTTGCGATAGAAATGCCGTTTAAGCCCGCTGATTTTACGCAGGTTAATCATCTAATGAATCGTTCATTAGTCAGTAGGGCGGTGCGTTTATTGGAAGTAAGACCAACAGATCGTGTTCTGGATTTGTTTTGCGGTATTGGCAATTTCACATTACCTTTAGCACGTAAAGCCGTGCAAGTATTAGGCATCGAGGGCTTAGCGACCTTAACAACTCGAGCAAAAGCCAATGCCGAGCACAACGGCCTGTCTAGCAACGCCAGTTTTATACAAAGTGATCTTTTTGACGTTACTCCTGAAACGATTGCATCCTGGGATAGGGCGCAGCGCTGGTTGATGGATCCTCCTCGTGAAGGCGCCATGGAAATTTGCAAAGCTCTGGCGCAGTTGCATCTACAACAAAGCGATTTGTTGCCTGAGCGTATTGTGTACGTTTCCTGTAACCCAAAAACCTTAGCAAGAGATGCTGATATCTTGTGTAACCAAGCAGGCTATACCCTGCGTGGTGCAGGGATTGTGAATATGTTTCCGCACACCTCGCATGTAGAGTCGATCGCGGTGTTTGTGCGCTGATTTTGCGCCAAATTAGTGCATTAATGCGTGCAAAACGCCTAATTTCAGTGCGCAAGCTATCAAAGGCACTTATATCTAAGAGTAGATTGAAGTTGTAGAAGCGGTCATCTAGCTTGCTACAGACCAATTAACGATTAGGAGTGTGTCATGAGAGCCTCGGATAGTTTTGCGATTGTGTTGATTCTGATGGCGTTGTCTTATGCCGTGAGCATGTTTGTTGCGGTGTAATCGCAATGTGGATAGCAAGTAGATAAAGCTGCAGCAAAGAAAAAGGCGCCCGCAGGCGCCTGAAGAGGACATTGCACAATCGCTTGTGCGCGGTCTTATGATTATTTAATCGCGATTTCCACCAAAGATGCCCAGTAGAGCGAGCAAATTGGTGAAGACGTTGTACACATCTAAGTAGATCGCTAATGTTGCCATGATGTAGTTGGTCTCACCACCATGAACCACTCGCTGAACATCGACCAAGATGAAAGCAGAGAAGATGGCGATTGCCAGAACCATCACAGTTAACATCAGTGCTGGTAACTGCAACCAGATATTGGCTAAAGAGGCGACGATCAAAAGAAGAACGCCAACCATCAACCATTTACCCATGCCAGCAAAGTCACTCTTGCTGACCGTAGCAATAGTTGCCATGGTGGCAAAAATGGCAGCAGTACCTCCAAATGACAGCATGATGAGTACAGCACCATTGCTGTAGCTATTGAGTGTGAAACCAACCAAACGGGACAACATAATGCCCATAAAGAAGGTAAAGCCAAGTAGCAGGAGAACGCCGACACCAGTATCCTTATTTTTTTCAATAGCCCAGAAGAAACCAAAGGCTACTGCCATAAAGACAATGAAACCCATGAATGGACTATTTGCAAAGAGATTGAGACCCATTGCAACACCGAGCCACGCGCCGATGACAGTGGGCACCATAGATAGCGCCAAGAGGGCATAGGTGTTACGTAGTACGCGGTTGCGGACTTGGATGGTGCTAATTGAGCCGGTCTGGCCAAAGCCGTAAGAGTTCAGATCACTCATATTGACTCCTTATTCAATATTGTTATGAGCCCATAAAGGGCTTATGCCACTAAGTATAGACAAATCGTGTGAATTTCAAGTACCCCACCGAAAGACCTATAAAACCAAGGTCTATGCCTTGTAAATTCAAGGGCTTAGCCCTACAGATATAGGGGTAAATACGGTCAGGCAATGTATAATTCGGGGGTCGTTGAGCAGGGGCTGGTTTTGTCTGGCTCAACAAAAAACCTTGAAATCACTATTGGAGTCTTGAATGGCAATTGAACGCACCCTCTCTATTATCAAACCTGATGCTGTTGCAAAAAACGTCATCGGCAAAATCTACGATCGTTTTGAATCTGCCGGTTTGAAGATTGTCGCGTCCAAAATGGCGCATCTTTCACAATCTGAAGCAGAGCAGTTCTATGCTGTTCACAAAGAGCGTCCTTTCTTTAAAGATTTGGTGAGCTTCATGATTTCTGGTCCAGTCATGATCCAAGTGTTGCAAGGCGAAGGCGCTATTGCAAAAAACCGTGATTTGATGGGTGCGACTGATCCTAAGAAAGCAGAAAAAGGAACAATTCGTGCTGACTTTGCTGACAGCATCGATGCAAACGCTGTTCATGGCTCTGACGCTCCTGAAACAGCTGCCGTGGAAGTGGCATTTTTCTTCCCTGGCATGAATGTTTTCAATCGTTAATTAAACCTATTGATTCATAAGTAGGCGCATTGACATCCCCGCGCATAAATCTCTTAGATTTTGACGCTGACCAAATGGCGGCGTATGTCGCGGGGTTAAACGAAAAGCCCTTTAGGGCAAAACAACTCATGCAGTGGATACACCAGAGAGGCGTCTCCAATATCAATGACATGAGTGATTTAGCTAAGAGTTTCCGAGCTACTTTGCTCGATAAAGCAGAAATCCTTGCTCTACCCATTATCAAAGATGAGCGCGCTCAAGACGGCACACGTAAGTGGCTATTGGACGTAGGGGCGGGCAATGCTGTGGAATCAGTCTATATTCCCGAAGATGATCGAGGTACATTGTGTATCTCTTCTCAGGCAGGCTGTGCAGTGAACTGCCGTTTTTGCTCAACGGGTCATCAAGGTTTTTCTCGCAATCTCACATCCGGAGAAATCATTGGCCAGTTGTGGTTTGCTGAACATCTTTTACGAAATGATCCTGAAGCGGTACGGCGTATTGAAAAGTACCCAACGCCAGGCTGGGAGCATACTGGTCGCGTAATTTCGAATGTGGTGATGATGGGTATGGGCGAGCCGCTACTGAACTATGACAATGTAGTTTCAGCGTTGCGCCTGATGCTCGATGACAGAGCGTATGGTTTATCTCGTCGTCGTGTTACTGTTTCTACATCAGGGGTGGTCCCCATGATGGATCGCTTGGCGAAAGATTGCCCAGTAGCGCTAGCGGTTTCCTTACATGCACCAAATGACGCCTTGCGTGATCAGTTAGTACCTCTAAATCAAAAATACCCATTACGAGAATTGCTCGATGCGTGTGAGCGCTATCTTCCATTTGCACCAAGAGACTTTTTAACTTTTGAATATTGCATGCTCGATGGTGTAAATGATTCAGATATTCAGGCGAAAGAATTAGTGCGCTTGTTAAAAAATATCAAGTGCAAAATTAACCTAATCCCTTTTAATCCATTTCCTGAGTCTGGCTTAAAACGATCTTCTGCGCAAAGAGTGAATGCATTTGCCAGCATTTTGTTAGATGCTGGGATGGTGGCCACGGTGCGTAAAACCCGTGGTGATGATATTGCCGCAGCCTGTGGTCAGCTGGCAGGGGATGTGGTTGATCGCACGAGAGTGCGCGAGCGTGCAGTCCATAAAGCTGAAATTGAGATTGCAGAAGTAGAGCAACCAGTAGAGTGGTTAAAAAAGCTCAATTCGTGATGAGGCCTAATTGAATAAGTAATTATGAGCACTAATTCTTCAACAGCAAACCTAACTAGCTTGCCTTTGGGGCCTGCGCCTAAGCGAGCAACACGACAAGCCAAGGTAGTTTGGCAATCAAACATTATTACCGTGGGTGGAGATGCGCCGGTGCGCGTGCAATCCATGACTAATACAGATACTGCCGATGCAGTCGGAACTGCGATTCAAGTAAAAGAGCTTGCCCGTGCCGGCTCAGAAATGGTGCGCATCACCGTCAATACACCTGAAGCTGCTGCGGCTGTTCCCTATATTCGTGAGCAACTCGATAAGATGAATGTATTGGTGCCGTTGATTGGTGACTTTCATTACAACGGGCACACCTTATTAAATGAATACCCAGAGTGTGCAAAAGCGCTCTCTAAATACCGTATTAACCCAGGTAACGTGGGTAAAGGTGCTAAGCGTGATCCACAGTTTGCTCAGATGATTGAAGCGGCCTGCAAATATGACAAGCCTATTCGTATCGGTGTGAATTGGGGAAGTCTTGATCAAGATCTTTTGGCATCGATTATGGATAGCAATGCAGCATTGCCAATTCCTAAAACGGCTCAAGAAGTCATGATTGAAGCTTTGATTCAGTCTGCCTTGCAATCTGCTGAAAAAGCAATTGAGCTTGGTATGAATCCTAATCAGATCGTACTTTCATGCAAAGTAAGCAATGTGCAAGATTTGATCGCGGTATATCGTGATTTATCGCGTCGTGCAGACTTCCCCTTGCATTTAGGTTTAACTGAAGCGGGTATGGGTAGTAAAGGTATTGTTTCCTCTACAGCAGCCATGGGTATCTTGCTTCAAGAAGGTATTGGGGATACGATCCGTGTTTCTCTAACGCCTGATCCAGGCGCTCCGCGTGAAAATGAAGTAATCGTTGCACAAGAGATTTTGCAAACCATGGGCTTGCGTAATTTCACGCCAATGGTCATTGCATGTCCTGGTTGCGGCAGAACGACGAGCACGACCTTTCAAGAGTTAGCAGCGAATATTCAGTCATATCTGCGTCAACAAATGCCGATATGGAAAAAGACTCATCCTGGGGTGGAGAATATGAATGTGGCTGTGATGGGCTGCATTGTGAATGGCCCTGGAGAGAGTAAGCACGCCAATATTGGCATTTCATTGCCAGGTACTGGTGAGACACCTGCTGCCCCTGTATTTGTGGATGGCGTTAAAGTGAAGACCTTGCGCGGCGAGAATATTGCGCAGGAGTTTCAGGTAATTGTGGATGAGTACGTTAAGCAACATTACACGCCTTAGATCTAGTCAGACCGCATTAGTTAAAAAACGAATTCATCATGACCGAACAAAGTAAAGAGCAAAAACCTCAAAACAAAGCCCCAAAGATTAATGGCATTCGTGGCATGAATGATTTGCTGCCCGCAGATGCTTATCAGTGGGCCTATCTTGAGCATGTTCTACGGGATTTAACCCGTGCCTATGGCTATGAATTTTTAAGAACCCCGATTGTTGAATCGACTGCAGTATTTCAGCGTGGCATTGGTGAGGTTACTGATATTGTCGAGAAAGAAATGTATTCTTTTGAGGACCGTTTGAACGGTGAGCAATTGACTTTGCGTCCTGAAGGGACTGCAGCTCTGGTGCGTGCCGTCATAGAAAATAATTTGCTGTATGAAGGCCCTAAACGCCTTTGGTATACCGGCCCTATGTTTCGCCATGAGCGTCCTCAGCGGGGGCGATATCGTCAGTTTCATCAGTTTGGTATTGAGGCTCTAGGCTTTGCGGGCCCAGATATTGATGCCGAAATTATTTTGATGGGTCAGCGACTTTGGGATGAGCTAGGTCTAAAGGGTGTCAGATTGGAAATGAATTCCTTAGGTCAAGCGCATGAGCGTGCAGAACATCGCGCTGCGTTAGTAAAGTACTTTGAGATCAATCAAGCCCAATTGGATGAAGATTCTCAACGCCGTTTGTTAACTAATCCTTTGCGCATTTTGGATTCTAAAAATCCACAGATGCAAGCTGTGATTGAAGGCGCCCCTAAGTTATTGGATTTTTTAGGTGAAGAGTCCTTAGCGCACTTTAATGCTGTGCTGAATTTATTAAAAGCGAACAATATCCCTTGCAAAATCAATCCACGCTTAGTGCGGGGGTTAGATTATTACAATTTGACTGTATTTGAATGGGTGACTGATGAGCTGGGAGCGCAAGGCACGATTGCCGGCGGCGGTCGCTACGATCCTTTGATTGAGCGGATGGGTGGAAAAGCGGCGCCAGCTTGTGGTTGGGCCATGGGCATGGAGCGCGTACTTGAACTCATGAAGGTTTCTGGATCTTTACCTGAGACCCAAGCTCTTTGCGATGTATTTGTTTTGCATCAAGGCGGTGAAACTCTGACCGCTGCGACAATTATTGCAGAGCGACTACGTAGCGCTGGAATGGATACCCTTCTTTTTTGCCCTCCAGATGGCCAATCTGCTAGCTTTAAGTCGCAAATGAAGAAGGCGGATGCCAGTGGGGCTGCTTTTGCTGTGATTATTGGCCCTGATGAATTGGCTAAAAATGAGGCTGCTCTGAAGGATTTGAGGGGTACTGGTGAGCAAAAGTCCATTCCTTTAGATGGGATGGTGGAGGCTGTAATTGATGCGATGGTGGGCGCCACCGAATAGAATACGGAAGTGTTGTGTTGGGTATCTTAGATAATCAGCACAAATTGAATACCTGAAAAGCTTGGATTGACATGCCATTAGATTTAGAAGAACAAGAACAATTAGACCAACTTAAAGCGTTTTGGCAAAAATACCGTAATCTCATTACCGGTATTGTCACTGCGGCTTTATTTGCATACGCTGCATATAGTGGCTACCAGTGGTGGCTTAATAGTCAAGCGCAAGAAGCTGCCAAGTTATACGAAACGATGGTTAGTGCAATTGCTAAGGGCGACAAAGAGCAAACACTTCGCGCTGCGGATGATTTGCAAAAAAACTTTTCTCGCACCGCCTATGCACCGATGTCTAGTTTGATTGCTGCACGTATAGCATCGGATGCGGGTGATAGCGCTAAAGCACTTGATTATTTACGATGGGCTGCAAAAAATGCTTCTAATGATGGCTATCTCGGTTTAGCCAAAGTCCGACTGGTGTCCCAGCTTATAGAGCAAAGTACGGAGAAAGATTTTGCTGAGGCCGATCAAATTTTGAAAGAAAAACCGATTACCGGTTATGAGGCTCTCTGGCTGGAGCGTCGCGGTGATTGGTATTTGGCACAGAAAAATATGGAACAAGCCAAACTCAGTTATCAAGATGCTTGGAAAAAATTGTCTCAAGCAAAAGAGTTGCCTGATGAGGCACGCCGCCTATTAAAAGTGAAGTTAGATGCTGTGGGGGGTGTTGCCCAGTGATGATTTCAGCTAGTCGCTTGATGCGCCGAGTTTCTCATGTATTCATCATCGGAGTGGCGGCTATGGCCTTGGTCGCCTGCTCTGGAAGCTCGCGTGTGCGTAAGCCTGCTGAATTGACTCCGGTAACCAATCAATTTGATTTACAACCCGTCTGGACTGTCGATGTAGGATCATCGGAAACCTTTAATTTCCATCCTGTTGTTGCTGGAGATGCAGTCTATGCGGCATCTCATCGTGGCAATCTCGCTAAGATCGACTTAATGACGGGTAAAAAATTGTGGGAAGTATCAGTGCCAGAGCGTTTGGCGATTGGTCCCGGCTCTGATGGTCGAACAACAGTTGCCGTCAGCACTAAAGGTATGGTGTATGCGTTTGACGATACCGGCAAACCTATCTGGAATGTCAGTGTAGGTAGCGAGGTGTTGAGTGAACCGGTAGTAGCCGCAGGCATTGTGGTGATTCGCGCTTTGGATAATCGTTTTATTGGTTTGGATGCTCAAACGGGTGCGCGTAAATGGGCTTATCAACGTCAACAATCAGCTCTCTCGTTACGTGTAGGTTATGGCATGTTGCCGATTAATAACGAAGTCATTGTGACGGGTTTTTCTGGCGGTCGTTTTGGCATGATTGCCATAGCAAATGGTGGATTAATTTGGGAAACGCCAGTGTCATTCCCTAAAGGTTTTTCAGAGATTGAGCGCTTAAATGACGTGACTGCAAAGCCCAGCATGGAAGGTGAAATTCTGTGTGCCGTTTCATACCAGGGCCGCATAGGTTGTGGGCAGGCTCGCACTGGCAATCTATTGTGGTTTAAGGATTACTCAAGCTATACCGGTACTGCACAAAGTAAAGATTTGGTTTTCTCAGCAAATGAACGTTCTTATGTCACTGCATTCGCTACAAAAGATGGCAGTCAGGCTTGGGAAAATACGCAACTACTCTTTCGCGATGTGGGCGAGCCTCTTGCAATCGGTAGGGTGTTGCTGATGGGCGATGCAGAAGGGTATGTGCATGCATTTTCGCAAGCCAATGGTGAGTTAGTTGCACGTATTCGTCATGACAGCAGTCGCATCTCTGCCGCTCCTATTGCTACGGATGGCCTCATCTTGATTCAATCTCAAGGTGGAAAAGTCGCCGCATATAGACCCAAATGAATCCAGTTATCACTATCGTCGGACGTCCTAATGTTGGGAAGTCAACACTATTTAACCGCCTTACGCGCTCTCGCGATGCTCTGGTGGCTGACTTTTCTGGTCTAACACGAGATCGTCACTACGGTAAGGGTCGTATAGGAGAGCGTGCTTTTATTTGTGTGGATACCGGTGGTTTTGAACCGGTTGCCAAGACCGGCATTGTTGCTGAAATGGCCAAGCAAACAAAACAAGCTGTCGCTGAATCTGACATCGTAATTTTTTTAGTGGACGGACGTCTTGGTTTAGCGCCACAAGACCGCGTAATCGCTGATTTCTTGCGCAAATCCGGTAGGCCAGTCATTTTGGCTGTGAATAAAACTGAGGGTATGCAGGCTGGTGTAGTGACTGCTGATTTCCATGAGCTTGGCTTGGGCGAACCATTTCCCATCTCATCAGCACATGGCGATGGAGTGCGCGGTCTAATTGATGACGCTTTAGATTCGCTAGGTATTGCGGAGCCAGATGAAGAGGAGTTAGCAAACGATCCTAATCGCCCTATGAAGATTGCAGTAGTCGGGCGACCAAACGTGGGGAAGTCCACTTTAATTAATAAATTGATTGGTGAAGAACGCGTAATCGCGTTTGATATGCCCGGAACAACACGGGATGCCATTGAAGTTCCATTTGAGCGTAATGGTAAGCCGTATATTTTGGTTGACACTGCGGGTCTTCGCCGTCGTGGAAAGGTATTTGAAGCAATCGAAAAATTCTCGGTTGTCAAAACTTTGCAAGCGATTGCCGATTGCAATGTGGTGATTTTGATGCTCGATGCACAGCAAGATATTTCTGAGCAAGATGCGCACATTGCCGGCTTTATTGTTGAGGCGGGACGTGCACTCGTTGTTGCTGTGAATAAGTGGGATGGAATTGATGCTTATGTCAAAGAGCGCGCACGTTTAGAGATCGCACAAAAACTCCGATTCTTAGATTTTGCAAATGTTCATCCTATCTCTGCAAAAAAAGGCACGGGCTTAAAAGATTTATTTAAGGATGTGGATGCAGCCTATGCTGCTGCAATGGCTAAATTGCCAACGCCCCGTTTAACGCGTATTTTGCAAGAGGCTGTGGAGCATCAGCAGCCCAAACGAGTCGGTATGGGGCGTCCAAAATTGCGTTATGCCCACCAAGGGGGTATGAATCCTCCCATCGTGGTGATCCATGGCACATCCTTAAGCGGGGTGACAGACAGCTATAAACGCTATTTGGAAGGCCGTTTTAGAGACGTTTTCAAGTTACGTGGCACGCCTTTGCGTATTCAGATGAATACCGCTAAAAACCCCTATGTAGATGCAGATAAAGGGAAAAAAGGCAAAAAGCGCTAGATTGCGCTAAGCTTTAGTCGCAGGGTTTTGTCTGGGCTTGATTTTGATCCAAAAGGCCCAATATAGAACACAGTAGACACAGTTTTTTAAGCTATATTTAGTGAAAAGCAAGACTCCAAAAGTAAATAAGTACAACAATAAATAAGTAAAAAGAAGGAGCAGTATGAGCGCTAACAGCAAAATTCAATTACTACAGGATCCATTTCTCAATGCGCTTCGCAAAGAGCACATTCCTGTTTCAATCTATCTTGTCAATGGGATTAAGCTACAAGGCAACATTGAATCGTTTGATCAGTACGTTGTTTTGTTACGCAATACAGTGACACAGATGGTTTATAAACACGCAATCTCAACGATTGTTCCTGCTCGTGCGATTGATTTCCGCATAGAAGAAGGTAGCTCTGTATAAAACGGGTATCGATGCGGCACGCGCTGTATTAGTTGGTGTTGATACGGGGCGTGAAGATTTTGCAGACAGCATGGCCGAACTGAGCCTGTTGGCTGATAGTGCTGGTTCTATACCTGCAGCTAGCGTGATTGCTCGCAAGGGTAGAGCCGATCCTGCCCTATTTATTGGTTCAGGTAAGGCAAACGAACTTAAGCGTGCCATGGAAGAGCATGATGCTGAGTTGGCTATTTTTAATCATCCCTTATCGCCTACACAACAACGTAATTTAGAGCGTCATATCGGACGTCATGTGATGGATCGCACAGGCTTGATATTGGATATCTTTAGCCAAAGAGCGCAAAGTCATATTGGTAAAACTCAGGTGGAGTTAGCGCAAGTGCGTTATCGTATGTCGCGATTGGTTCGTGCCTGGAGCCATTTAGAGCGTCAACGTGGGGGTATTGGTGTGCGTGGTGGTCCAGGTGAGACGCAGATGGAGTTGGATCGCCGCATGTTGGCGACTAAAGCGAAGCGTCTGGAAAATGAGCTAGAAAAATTGCAGCGACAGCAAAGGACGCAAAGAAGGGCGCGCAATCGTAAAGATGTTTTTTCGGTTTCTTTGGTGGGGTATACCAACGCGGGAAAATCCACTTTATTTAATGCTCTCACTAAAGCAGGAACTTATGCGGCCGATCAGCTGTTTGCAACTTTGGATACCACTTCAAGAAAAGTGCATTTAGATGGCGTCGGTTCCATTGTGGTTTCCGATACAGTAGGCTTTATTCGTGAGCTTCCTCACCAATTAGTCGAGGCCTTTAGGGCAACTTTAGATGAAACAATTCATGCGGATCTGATTTTGCATGTGATTGATGCCTGCAGCCCAGTTGCCCGAGAGCAAAAGGCTGAAGTAGAGGCGGTATTGGAGGAAATTGGGGCGGATGATATCCCGCGCATTGAGGTCATGAATAAGATCGATTTAATGCCCCAAACCTTTACCAAGGGGGCTGTTTTAGAGCGGGATAGCCTAGGTTTTCCAAGCCAGATTTTCCTGTCAGCCCAGACTGGTCTAGGCCTTGATTTGCTTAGGCAGACCCTAGCCGAATGCTCTCAAATGACTGATAAAATGAGAAATGAACAAAATCGAGCCAAAACTCAATTGGCTCCGGACGAGTTTTTGGCCCCCTTACCAGAGCGACCAGAATCATCCGAATTTAACCCGCTTTCTAACCGAAGTTACCAAGCAAATGATGCGTAAATTTTTAGAACTGTTTTCGGTCAATGACCCAGGTTGGGGGAATAGCTACAACAATGGTTCCAAGGATGCCAAGGATGGGCAGGGTAATGATCAAGCTCCAAAAGCGGATCCTGAGCAAAACCCATCCAATAACCAACCGCAACAAGAGCCCAACAAGCAACCAAACAAGCAGCCAGATGGTCCACCAGATTTGGATGAGTTATGGCGTGATTTCAATGATCGGATCGCCGGTATGTTTGGCGGTAAGAAAAAGCCAGGCTCATCGTTTGGCTCCGCCACAAATAAACCGAATAGCTCTGACATTCCACCGCCATCGCAAAGAGGTAATGGTGGCGGAAACGGTGGTGGCCCAACAGGACCCAATTTCAATTTCACCAACCCCTTTAGCTCAAAGAGCGGTCCATTAGTTGCGGTTGGTATTTTTGTATTCATTTGGATTTGCAGTGGCTTTTTTATTATTCAAGAGGGTCAGGCTGGTGTTGTGTTGACTTTTGGTAAATATGACTACACCGCTAAACCTGGTATTAACTGGCGCATGCCTTGGCCTATTCAGTCTGAAGAAACCGTTAACCTTTCGGGCGTGCGCTCTGTAGAAGTTGGACGGCCTGTATTAATTAAGGCAACCAATCAAAAAGATTCTTCCATGTTGACGGAAGATGAAAACATTATTGACGTTCGTTTTGCCGTGCAGTATCGCTTAAAAGACCCTACGGATTATTTATTCAATAATCGTGATCCTGATGCAGCAGTAATTCAAGCAGCTGAAACAGCTGTGCGGGAGATTGTCGCTCGTAGCAAAATGGATACGGTGCTGTATGAAGGGCGTGAAAAAATCGGTATCGATTTGGCTAATTCAATTCAGAAAATTTTGGATAGTTACAAAGCCGGCATCTATGTCACTAGCGTTACCGTTCAAAATGTACAGCCACCAGAGCAAGTGCAAGCTGCCTTCGATGATGCAGTAAAAGCGGGACAGGACCAAGAACGCTTAAAGAGTGAAGGCCAAGCCTATGCCAACGATATTATTCCTCGGGCAAAAGGTACTGCAGCACGTTTGATTCAAGAGGCTGAAGGCTACAAGGCGCGTGTAGTGGCAACCGCTGAGGGTGACGCTGCTCGCTTTAAACAAATTTTGACGGAATACTCCAAGGCTCCACAAGTTACACGTGACAGAATGTATATCGATACCATGCGCGATATGTATAACAATGTGACGAAGATTTTGGTGGATACCAACAAGAGCAATAGCCTTTTATATTTACCTCTTGATAAAATTGTTGCGCAGGTGAGTGCAGAGAGTGCCCAAGCAGCTAGCGCACAAGTAAATCAAGGAGGTACATCCTCTGTATCTACTGGTACGCCAACTGGATCAGTCTCAGTTGGCGGGGCAACAGGTAATAACAGTTCCGGTACAGGTTCTAACTCAATCCCCGCTACAGGGTCATCTAATACTGACAAACGCGATGGCTTACGTAGTCGTGATCGTGACAGGGACTCTCGCTAATGAATGCTAATCGTTTAATTGCCGCTGCTGTCGCATTTATCGCGCTGGTTTATGTTCTATCCTCCAGCATCTTTATTGTTGATCAACGTAAATTTGCGGTGGTTTTCGCTTTTGGTCAAATCGTACGTGTGATTGAAAAGCCGGGTCTGCAAGTTAAATATCCAAGCCCATTTGAGAGCGTGCGCTTTTTTGATCGTCGTATTTTGACGATTGATAATCCTGAAGCAGAGCGCTTTATTACTGCTGAAAAGAAAAATTTATTGGTGGATTCTTATGTGAAATGGCGCATTGTTGATCCACGTAAATTCTTTATCAGCTTTAAAGGCGACGAGCGTTTAGCCCAAGATAGGCTGACCCAGTTGGTACGCTCGGCACTAAATGAAGAGTTTACTAAGCGCACTGTTCGAGAGTTGATTTCTGATCAACGAGAGCAGGTGATGCAAGGTATCCGCAAAAAAGTAGCGGATGATGCCTCTGATATTGGTGTCGAAATTGTGGATGTGCGCTTAAAGCGTGTAGATCTTCTTGCAGAAATTAGTGATTCCGTTTATCGCCGTATGGAAGCAGAGCGTAAGCGTGTAGCTAATGAATTACGTTCGACTGGTGCCGCCGAGTCCGATAAGATTCGCGCGAATGCTGAACGTCAACGCGATACGATCTTGGCTGAAGCCTATCGTGATGCCCAAAAAATTAAAGGGGCAGGGGATGCGAAAGCGACGGCCCTGTATGCAGAAGCATTTGGTAGAGACCCTCAATTTGCCCAGTTTTATCAAAGTTTAGAGGCTTACCGTAACTCATTTAAGGACAAGAAAGATCTCATGGTTGTTGAGCCAAATAGCGATTTCTTTAAGTTCTTACACAAGAAATAAAGCGCTAGAGAAAATTACATCATGAATCGTTGGCTTCTTCCGGAAGATATTGCAGATGTTTTGCCAGCTCAGGCTCGCAAAGTGGAGTTGCTACGCCGTTCTATTTTGGACCTTTACCAAGCCTATGGTTATGAATTAGTCGCGCCTCCAATTTTAGAGTTCTTAGACTCTTTGTTAACTGGTACTGGTTCCGATCTCAATCTGCAAACTTTCAAATTGGTCGACCAATTATCGGGTCGCACCCTGGGTTTGCGCGCTGATATTACTCCTCAAGTGGCTCGTATTGATGCCCATTTGTTAAATCGTGCTGGAGTCACGCGCCTTTGTTATGCAGGCTCTGTTGCCCATGCGCGTACTCCAGTAGGCAGCTCTTCGCGTGAGCAGTTGCAATTGGGCGCCGAGATATATGGCTGTGCCAATTGGGAGGCTGACTTTGAAGCTATTACGCTACTACTCAAAACCTTGGAGATAGCGGGCCTCAAGAAAGTCTATCTCGATTTGTCACACGCTGGGATTTTGACGGGGATTTTGGCTGATCAAGCTTTGGATAAAGATGCGATTGAGTCTTTATATGGACTTTTGCAGAGCAAAGATCGTCCACGATTACAGCAGTGGTCAGCATGTTTGCCAGGGCCAATTGCCAAAGCTTTGCTAGTTTTAACCGACCTCAATGGCCCATGTTTGGAAGTATTAGATCTGGCAAAAAAGAATCTACCAAAACACGTTGCAATAGATCAGGCGATAAGCAGTTTAGAGCGCATTGTTTTGGCATTGAAGGGGGCCTCTGGATTAGAGCTCAGTATTGATTTAGCTGATCTGCGCGGCTATCAATATCACAGCGGTGTGATGTTTGCTGCTTATGTTGATGGGCTGCCTCAGCCTATCGCAAGAGGAGGTCGGTATGACCAGGTTGGTCAGGCCTTTGGACGTGCGCGTCCCGCAACCGGGTTCTCACTCGACTTATTGACTCTCTCTGGCCTATCCCCCATCCAAGTGCGTAAATCTGCAATTCTTGCCCCTTGGTTGCAAGACGCCAAGTTAGAGAAAGTGATTGCAGATTTGCGTAATCGTGGTGAGGTTGTCATTCAGGTTTTTGCTGGCGAGCCTGTAGAGGCTGCTGAGTATGAATGCGATCGAGAGCTGGTCAAGCAAGGCGATTTATGGGAAATACAGAAGAAGTAAATATATTTATTAACCCATTCGAAATGCGCCGCGAGTTTCATTAACACTTAACTTATTTTGTCATTATCTTTTTGGATTTCACTATGTCTTCAAAGCAGCAAGCTCAAGGTCGTAATGTAGTTGTCATTGGCACCCAATGGGGTGATGAAGGCAAAGGAAAAGTAGTTGATTGGTTAACTGATCATGCTCAAGCGGTAGTGCGCTTCCAGGGTGGCCACAATGCTGGTCATACCTTGATTATTGGTGACAAGAAAACCATTCTTCGTCTGATTCCGTCAGGCATTATGCATAAGAATGTGATTTGTTATATCGGTAATGGCGTAGTGTTATCGCCCGAAGCACTTTTTAAAGAAATTGGTGAGCTTGAGGCTGCCGGTCTAGATGTGCAATCGCGCTTAAAGATATCTGAGGCGACCACATTGATCCTGCCTTATCATGTAGCGATTGACCATGCGCGCGAGAAAAAACGTGGTGAAGCGAAGATTGGTACCACCGGCCGCGGTATTGGTCCTGCATATGAAGATAAAGTAGCGCGTCGTGCCTTGCGGGTACAAGACTTGTTCTACCCAGAAAAATTTGCAGCACAATTACGTGAAAATTTGGAGTATCACAATTTCATGCTCACCAATTACTACGGTGCAGAGCCTGTGAATTATGAGAAAACATTGGCTGAAGCGATGTCTTACGCGGAGCGTTTGAAGCCCATGGTAGTGGATGTCTCGGGCGCCTTATATGCCGCTGAGCAAGCAGGACAAAATCTGCTATTTGAGGGTGCCCAAGGAACGCTATTAGATATTGATCATGGCACTTACCCTTATGTTACTTCTAGTAATTGCGTAGCTGGCAATGCCGCTGCTGGATCTGGCGTGGGCCCTGATTCTTTGCAATATATCTTAGGGATTACTAAAGCTTATTGCACTCGCGTTGGTGCAGGCCCATTTCCTAGTGAGCTCTATGATCACGATAATCCGGCTAAACAGGATCCTATCGGCGTTCGTCTTGCTGAAGTGGGTAAAGAGTTTGGTTCTGTCACGGGTCGTCCACGCAGAACAGGTTGGCTAGATGCAGCAGCCTTAAAGCGTTCTATCCAGATTAACGGCCTATCCGGCCTATGTATCACCAAGCTCGATGTGCTCGATGGTATTGACACCATCCGTTTATGTGTTGGCTACATGCTTGATGGCAAGAAATTGGATGTATTGCCGCGCGGCGCCGAAGCTGTAGCGCGTTGTGAGCCGATTTATGAAGATTTTCCTGGCTGGAAGGGCACCACCTTTGGCATTCGTGAGTGGTCAAAGCTGCCTGTCGAAGCTCAAAACTTTTTGCGTCGTATTGAGGAGGTGGCAGGTAAGCCCATTGCGATGGTTTCCACAGGTCCTGAACGTGATGAGACTATTTTGCTGCAACATCCATTTCAGGATTGAGCGAAAATAGCTGATTAAGAATTGACGACGTAGATAACCCATCAACCCCATTTTTAACTTTTGTATAAGAAATCACTACTATGACTGCCCGCACTACCTGTAATAGCCTTCAAGTGGCAACCCCTTTATATCGTTTCATTGAGGACAAGGTTCTTCCTGGCACTGGTATAAAGAGTGCTGATTTTTGGAAAGGCTTTGATGAGATTGTTAAAGACCTGACTCCGAAGAATGATGCTTTGCTTGCTAAGCGTGATCGTCTGCAGGCTGATTTAGATAAATGGCATCAAGCCAATCCTGGCCCGATTAAAGATATGCCTGCCTATCGTCAGTTTCTTAAAGAGATAGGCTATCTTGATGAAGTACCTGGAAAAGTGGAAGGCACCACCAAGAATGTGGATGATGAGTTGGCTTTGCAAGCTGGCCCACAATTGGTTGTACCAGTACTCAATGCCCGTTACGCACTCAATGCCGCAAATGCCCGTTGGGGATCTTTATATGATGCACTTTATGGAACTGATGTTCTATCCGAAGATGATGGTGCAACAAAAACTGGTGCATACAATCCCATCCGTGGTGCAAAGGTTGTTGCCTACGCGCGCAACTTCCTCGATCAAGCTGCCCCATTGGCAAAAGGCTCTCATAAAGATGCTGTTGCCTATACAGTTGATGGTAATAAACTCGCAGTTAAGTTGAAAGATGGCTCAACAACGGGCCTCGTTGATGAGAAGCAGTTTGTTGGTTACCAGGGTGATGCTGGTACACCAAGTTCTATCTTGCTGCGCAATAACGGTATTCATATTGATATTGAAATCGATAAAAGTAAAACCATTGGCGCTGGTGATCCAGCTGGTATCAATGATGTCGTACTTGAAGCTGCACTCTCAACCATTTTGGATTTGGAAGATTCCATTGCAGCGGTGGATGGCGATGACAAAGTGGTTGCCTATGAAAACTGGCTTGGAATTTTAAAAGGCACCTTAGTCGAGGAAGTTAGCAAGGGTGGTAAAACTTTTACTCGCACACTGAATCCAGATCGTCAGTACAAGGCTGGTGTTGGCGCAGTCAGCGCTAAGGATGGCATTGTTACCTTGCATGGTCGTTCGCTCTTATTCTTGCGTAACGTTGGCCACTTAATGACCAACCCTGCTGTCATTACTGGTGAGGGCAAGGAGATTTACGAAGGCATCTTAGATGCAGTAGTTACAGTATTGATTGCCCTATACGACATTAATCGTCCAGCAACTCAAGCGATTGGTAATACTCGTAAGGGTTCTGTCTATATCGTCAAACCTAAAATGCATAGCCCAGAAGAAGTGGCATTTGCTGCAGAGCTATTTGGACGTGTTGAAAAATTGCTGGGGTTGCCGGCTGATACCGTTAAATTGGGTATCATGGATGAAGAGCGCCGTATGAGCGCAAACATCAAAGCCGCCATTGCAGCAGCAGGCGCGCGTGTGGCATTCATTAATACAGGCTTCTTGGATCGTACAGGTGATGAAATGCATACATCCATGTACGCAGGCCCAATGATCCGTAAAGGTGATATGAAAACCAGTAAGTGGTTATCCGCTTATGAGCGTCGTAATGTGTTTGCAGGGCTTGACTGTGGCCTGCGTGGCCGGGCTCAAATTGGTAAGGGTATGTGGGCAATGCCAGACATGATGAAAGCCATGGTTGAGCAAAAGATTGTCCATCCTAAGGCTGGTGCCAATACAGCTTGGGTTCCATCGCCGACCGCTGCTACTTTGCATGCACTTCACTATCACCAAGTGAATGTAGCAGAACTACAAAAGGAAATGGAAAAGCTCAATACAGCAGTAGAAGCTGAAGCCTTGGTAGATGATCTGTTGACTATTCCGGTTGCAGAGAAAGCCAATTGGTCTAAAGAGGAGATTCAGCAAGAGCTCGATAACAACTGCCAAGGTATTTTGGGTTATGTTGTGCGCTGGATTGATCAAGGCGTTGGATGCTCAAAGGTGCCTGATATCCATAACGTAGGTTTGATGGAAGACCGTGCAACTTTGCGTATTTCTAGTCAGCATATCGCTAACTGGTTATTACACGGCATTGTGACTGCAGATCAGGTGAACGAAACCCTGCAACGTATGGCAAAAGTAGTGGATGGTCAAAATGCAAGCGACCCATTCTATAAGCCAATGATGCCTAACTACAAAGATTCATTTGCCTATAAAGCTGCTAGCGATTTGATTTTCAAGGGTCTTGAGCAGCCTAATGGCTACACTGAGCCACTTTTGCATGCATGGCGCTTGGAAGTGAAAAAAGCCCAGGCCAAGTAGGCATTGTCTATGACTCAGAGAGATGGATTTGTCGGAAGGCAAATCCATTTTCTTTTGTACTTGCATCTTCACAATCATGTTAAGCATATTTAATCTCTTTGCTCTTCCAGTAGAGCAGTATTCTTTTCAGTTTGATGATGGCGGTAGAGAAGCTGCGGGTTTTAAAGGTGGCGCAGGAGATTGTGTCGTAAGAGCAATTGCGATTGCGAGCAAGCTACCTTATTTGCAAGTCTATGAAGAATTACGTCAAGCAAATGCCCGTTATGCCGCAGAACGGAACAATAAGGTTTCTAGACGTCTGGCACAAAAGGGCTCATCTCCTCGTAATGGCAATCATCGTGATGCCTTTCATGCCTATATATTGAGCCTTGGTTTTCACTGGGTACCAACCATGAAAGTTGGTGTAGGCTGTCAGGTGCATTTAAGGCCTAGTGAATTGCCGTTTGGGACACTGCTGGTCAAAGTTTCCAAGCACCTGACTACTGTTATCGATGGTGTTATTTATGACACTCACAATCCAGCTAGAGGCGGTAACCGATGTGTCTACGGCTACTATAGAAAAAATTAGCTTAATGACGTTTCGGAGCTTTGTGGCGGTATTTGAGGTTCCATGCAGATTTATAGGCATTAGTCATGCCGATCATGACTGAAGTTGTCCAGGCAAGAGAAAATAAACCCGTAAAAGCAATAAAAAAAGCTAGTGTTTTCCAGCCTAAGGGCAATATATCTCCCACAAAGCCTACAGTTGTATAGCAGCTACCAGAAAAGAGTACGGCCTGTAGAGGGTCTTTAATCAGTCCCAAGACATTTAAAAATATGCTCCAAAGAATGATTTCTGAAATGTGGATTAATGCAATAAAGAAAAAGGCTGAATAAAAGTGAAAAAAGACCCAGTTATATTGCCCGAGATCTAAGTTGGCGCGTGTCTTGGTTTCAAAACGCATGATGATATGGTTTATGCCGCTGCCGTGGAATATAAGCACCATGGTCATGCCGAGTAAGCCAAAAAAGATATCGTTGATTAGCGGAATTAGGGGCAGACCCAAAAAGTTTAGTTGCGGTTCCATATCAAGTGGGTAGGTGACGGTAAGGCCTGCAGATTAGAGATAGTGAGTAGATAATGTCACATTGATAAATCCATGTAAAGCAGACCTTGAGCCAAGTGCCCCATTTATTTGAATCGCCTAACCGAGAACGTTTTTTTCTATTCTCTTTGGCTGGAATTCAGTTTACTCACATCTTAGACTTTATGATCATGATGCCCTTAGGGCCTCAATTTATTAAAGCATTTGCAATTAATGCACATGAGTTTGGATGGCTATTATCGGCGTATACATTTGCTGCTGCAGTGGCGGGGATATTTGCTACTTACTATGTAGATCGATTTGAGCGAAGAGACTTACTGTTGCGTCTTTATATTTGCTTTATCGTAGCCACGATTGCATGTGCTTTTGCTCCTAGTTACCACCTTTTATTTGTAGCACGCGCCTGTGCAGGAGCATTTGGCGGCATTTTGGGCTCGCTAGTTCAAACTATCGTGGCTGACACGATACCGTTTGAACGAAGAGGTAAGGCATTGGGCACAGTGATGGCAGCATTTTCTGTATCTACCGTAGCAGGAGTCCCATTAAGTTTGTTTTTGGCTGATCACATTGAAGTTCTCGGTTGGCGCGCGCCTTTTCTATTTATTGGTTTGATTTCTTTGGTGGTGCTATACGTTGGCTATCGCAATATCCCTAAAATTTCAGGCCACCTACATCACATCAAAGAAGGAAATAGATTAAATCAGATTTATCGGATTTTGATTGCCCATCACCATATGCGTGCATTTTTCTTTATGGGTTTAATTATGATCACTGGATTTGCAGTAATTCCATATATTGCTTTGTACATCACGGCTAATGTTGGCATCCCTAACTCCTACATATCCGTGATCTATTTATGTGGCGGAATTGCCACCCTTATCAGCTCCCGTTTTATTGGGCATATGGCTGATATTTATGGAAAGGTATTCGTATTTAGGGTGCTTGCATTAATGAGCTTAATCCCCCTCATTGTGACCACGAATTTGCCGCCCGTACCATTTTGGGTTGTACTGATTAATTCCACCGCCTTTTTTATTTTAATTTCAGGGCGGATGATTCCTGCAATAGCCATTGTTGGTCAATTGGCAGAACCAAAAATACGGGGAACCTTTATGAGTCTCGTTGGTTCAGTGCAAATGCTAGCCTCTGGACTTGCCTCAGTAATGTCCGGTTTCGTGGTAACTATCTCCACGGAAGGTAAGATGGAGCATTACAACATGGTGGGCTACGGAGCGGCAGTCTGTGGATTGATAACTTTTTGGCTGGTAGGATATATACATTCAGACTCAAAAAAATAGACCAATCAAATGGATAGCTAATGTTGGAACATAAAGGAGCACAAATGATCGAATTTAAAAGACCGGATGGGCAATCTATTCAAGGATATTTGGCAGAGCCTATTAATAATAATGCTCCAGGTGTGGTGGTTATACAGGAGTGGTGGGGCGTAGATGACGAAGTAAAGTCTGTTGCAGACCGTTTAGCTAAAGTCGGTTACCGCGCTTTGGTCCCGGATCTTTATCGTGGGAAATTGGCGCTTGAGGCAAAAGAAGCAGAGCATCTCATGGGAGATCTGGATTTTGGAGATGCTGCTAGTCAAGATATTCGTGGTGCAGTTCAGTATTTAAAAAATACTGGTAGCTCTAAAGTGGCGGTAACGGGTTTTTGTATGGGCGGGGCATTAACAGTATTATCCGCCTGCAATGTCCCAGAATTAGACTGTACTGTTGTTTGGTATGGCTACCCTCCATTAGAGTATGTCAATGCATCTGCAATTGCTAAGCCCATGATGGCTCATTGGGCCTTGCACGATGAGTTTTTTTCCATACTGGGGGTCGATCAACTCGATACAAAATTAAAAGATGCGGGTGTTTCTCACGAGTTTTACCGCTATGATGCAAAACATGCTTTTGCTAACCCGAAATCTGATGTGCGGGGCTTGCCACCCCTACAATACAACGAAGCAGCTGCCAAGCTTGCTTGGGAGAGGACACTCGGCTTTCTTAAAATCAATATTGGCATTTAAGTAACCGCAATCTAAAGCTAAAAAATTATGAACTTTGATTGGATATATAAAAGAACGAATACACAGATTTTATTTTTGCTAATTATTTTTTTCGTTCTTTTGCTTGACATCGCGCCACGAATTTTACAAACAGTCCCTGCATTTGAGCCTAGCGAAGATAGTACTCGATTAGGTTTAAGCTTGTTTGGCTCAATTATTACCCTCAGTGGCTTACTCATTGGTTTTTTGTTAAATCAAGCGCAGACAAATTTGCGAGAAGTTCAATCACTGGTCTCTCAAGAGGCGGGACGAATTAATAATCTTGATCGTTTATTGACGCGTTATGGGGATCCTGCGGTGTCTGTGATTCGTCAGGAATTATTTGAGTATATGAATTCTATCGTTGAAGATGAGTGGCAATTATTGAAAAAAGGTGAAGGTAGCACAAAGACCCACATGCTATGGCGGGGCATTTCTCGAAAAATTATGTCATTAGAGCCGGTCTCTAATCGTCAAATTGCGATGTACACAGATATTATTAAAAAGTCTGAAGAGGTAGCCGAGAGCAGAGAGGGGCGCATCGAGAGAGCTAATATACGATTACCTGGCTTATTTTGGATTGTCATCCTGATTTGTATATTATCTTTGTTAGCTATCAATACTCTTTTCTTGCCAACAAAATCATTCTTTTTGGGATTGAAGATTTTGCCGGTCACGATGGGTGCACTGATTTCTCTTTTAGTTATTACTGACCAGCCTTTTAAGGGTCAAAGTGCCGTCAAACCTGAGGCATTTTATAAAATTATCGATTCAATCAAAACTCGCAAAGAATAGTGCTATTAACCTAACTTTATGCATTTATTTTCAGAGAATCTTGCGGTAGAAGTCGCTAATTACTATCGCAATGTTGTGTTAGGTCACGGCGCAACGCCAAAAGTATTTACGATGGTCAATGGTGATGGTGATCAGTATCTATTCTTTATTGATGATTTGTTGATGCAGAGGGCAGAGGAGGATCAGTTTCTTGCCTATATCATCCAGGAACATGACGCTGTTACCTATGCACGAGGCACCTTGGTCATTGTGGATAAGGCTCAACAATTTATCGAGTTTGCTGTAGTGGATAAGGATGATGAGCAGGCAATTGTGTGTTCTGCAGAACTGACTCGCAATCTTGAGGATAAGCCGATTGGGCTATCAGAATTTGAAAAGACCCTAGTGAAAAGAGACTCGATTGTATTTGGCCATCTTTACGATCCCGTGAAGCTCTCAGATGAGAAGACTGAGGATTTTGAAAGTCTTTGGGCAGAAATGCGGCCTAAAATTTTGCACCGAACCATGGGTGTTTAGAGGCCTTTGCTGGAGGTGTTTGGTGCCCAGGAAGGGACTCGAACCCCCACAACCTTACGATCGCCAGCACCTGAAGCTGGTGCGTCTACCAATTTCGCCACCTGGGCATACGACTATTATAGAGGGGTGGGCGCCTTAAGGCTTTTTCTACCCCAATTCAGCTTTTTCTGTCTAGACTTTGCGGTTTGGTACAGTAGCCTAATTCATTACAACAATAGATCTCTATTGATATATAAGGCAGGAAATGCCAAAGGATTTAAATGCGTAAAGCAAAAGAAGTAATTCCTCGTGAGGCCGATCGTCTAGGAACGGTACAAGGACATCGAGATGGATTTGGATTTGTAATTCCGGATGATGGCGGTGAGGATATTTTCCTCTCAGAAAGAGAAATGTCTCGGGTCATGCATGGTGATCGAGTCAACGTCAGGGTATTGGGCACTGATCGTCGTGGTCGTCCAGAAGGTCAGATTGTCGAAGTGGTATTGCATGCCAATAAAGTCGTTATTGGTCGACTATTAAATGAGAATGGTGTTCTCATTGTTGCCCCAGAAGATAAACGGATTGGTCATGACATTCTCATACCACCCAAGGGGCAAGGTCAGGCTAAGCTTGGTCAAGTGGTGAGCGTAGAAATTATCGATTACCCCGATAGTTATCGTCAGGCCGTTGGACGGGTGGTGGAAGTTTTGGGGGAGATTGATGATCCCGGTATGGAAATTGAAATCGCTGTGCGTAAGTATGGCGTACCGCATGAGTTCTCAGCCGCCGCGATGAAAGAGGCGGCTGCATTGCCGGACTCAGTGCAACAGGAGGATCTTGAAGGACGAGTTGACCTACGAGATGTACCACTAGTGACCATAGATGGTGCAGATGCCCGTGACTTTGATGATGCAGTCTACTGTGAGCCAGTAATGTATGGCAAGACAAAAGCCTGGCGACTTATTGTTGCTATTGCTGACGTATCTCACTATGTCAAACCTGGACACCCACTGGATGATGAGGGCTTACTACGAGCCACATCAGTCTATTTTCCCAGAAGGGTGATCCCCATGTTGCCTGAGAAGATCTCTAATGGTCTTTGCTCTCTAAATCCCAACGTTGATCGCTTGTGTATGGTGTGTGACTCAGTGGTCGATAACAATGGGGTGGTATTGGCCTATCAGTTTTATCCTGCGGTTATGCATTCTGCGCAACGCTTTACTTACGATACTGTTTGGGAAATTCTTTCTAATAGTAAAGGGCCTGAGGCAGCTAGGTTTGCCGAGTATCGCCCTCTATTAACGAATTTATATTCTCTTTATAAGATATTGCTAGCTGCCCGTGAAAAACGCGGTGCCATCGAATTTGAAACGACTGAGACGCAAATCATTAGCAATGAGTTAGGTAAAATTTTACGGATTGAGCCACGAATTCGTAATGATGCGCATCGTTTGATTGAAGAGTGTATGTTGACGGCAAACGTCTGCGCAGCCGACTTTATTGAAAAAAATAAGCATCTAGGTCTGTACCGTGTTCACGGTGAACCTTCTGAAGAAAAGTTGGTCACTTTACGCCAAGTCCTGAGAACTTCGGGGTTGTCATTAGGCGGTGGGGAGAAGCCAAAACCCCGCGACTTTGCTAAGTTGATGAGAGAGATTAAAGATCGTCCAGACGCCAACATGCTGCAATCGGTTGTTTTGCGATCTATGCAACAAGCAATGTATCAACCTGATAATGAAGGCCATTTTGGTCTAGCATATCCCGCATACTCACATTTCACGAGCCCAATTCGGCGGTATCCTGATTTGCTGACGCATCGGGTGATTAAATCCATTTTGCAAAAGAAGCCTTATGTGCCTGTTCTGCCACCAAAGGTTCCTCTCAATTTGACATTGCCACGCAAGGGTAAAGGTAGAGAGAATGCTGTCAATGCTAAGAAATCACAAAGTGATGCAAAAGCCGGGGTCGCTAAGAATGGAAAAGCAGCCAAAGGTGCAAATGCCGCTCTTCCGCTATGGGGGCAACTAGGTGTGCATTGCTCCTCTAATGAGCGTCGTGCTGATGAAGCATCTCGTGATGTAGAGGCATGGCTAAAGTGTTATTACATGCGTGATCATCTAGGGCAAGAATATGCTGGCACCATTACCGGCGTTGCTAATTTTGGTTTATTTGTTCAGTTAGAGAACCTTTTTGTTGAGGGAATGGTGCATGTAACAGAATTAGGTGGTGATTACTTCCAATATGATGAAGCAAGACAAGAGCTAAGAGGTGAGCGCACCGGTATTCGTTATCGCTTAGGTGATCGTGTCCACGTATTAGTTAGCCGTGTAGATTTGGATGCGCGCAAAATTGAATTTAGCCTCATGAAGGGCTCTAGTGCCGAAGGGGGCACTGCATCAAGTCGACGTCAATTATTATTGGATGCAGATCTTGGTAGGCCCAATAAAAAAGCTGCATCTAATAAGAGTAGACCAAATCATAAGACGCCACAAAAGCCAAGTGGTATCAATGTCAATGCAGCAAAGTCTGCTGGAGCTCTGGGTGCTACACAATCAAAGAGTAAGGCGAGTCGTAAAAATAGTAAAGCTAGCAAGTCAACGAGATCGATTGGTAAGCCCGCTAGTACTAAGCCGCCAGTACGTAAAACTAAGGCTAGACGTAAATAGTTGGTCAATGAGAAGAGTTGAATGAGATGAAGCAAATATTAGTTGGATTTCATGCGGTGCAGGCGCGCTTGCGTGTCGACCCTGATAGTTTGAAATCGGTTTATTTTGATTCGGGTCGCCGCGATCGACGTATGGGGGATTTTTTAAAGCAGGCTGAAGAAATTTTGGGTGAGCGTCTCCATGCTGCTGATGCAGAGCGCCTCCAAAAATTGACAGGGCATGATCGCCATCAAGGTGTTGTTGCCTTGGCTGAGAAAATGACAGTAGCTCGTACGATTACAGAAGTTATTGAAGATCTAGAAGGGGAGCAAAAAAAGCCTCTCTTTTTAGTCCTAGATGGCATTACTGATCCACATAATTTTGGCGCCTGTCTGCGCGTTGCAGATGGCGCAGGAGTAGATGCTGTGGTAATACCGAAGGATCGTTCCGCTTCAATTAATGCCACTGTTAGCAAGGTATCTAGTGGTGCATCCGAAGTGATGCCTGTCATTACCGTAACCAATTTAGTCCGTAGTATGAAAGAGATGCAAGAGGCAGGCGTTTGGTTGATCGGTACTGATGATGAAGCAAAAAAATCCATTTATGACATCAATCTAACTGGACCCATCGCGATTGTGATGGGGGCTGAAGGTGAGGGCATGCGTCGTCTCACCCGCGAAACCTGTGATGAGTTGGTCAGAATCCCCATGCAAGGCGTCGTTTCAAGTTTGAATGTCTCGGTAGCAAGTGGCGTATGCTTGTATGAGGCGTTAAGGCAGCGCTTGGTAAGCAATTAATAAAGAGAGAGGTTTCTATGAAATGCAATATGGGTCACACTGATCGGGTTTTGCGCATGACAGTTGGAGTTACCTTAATGGGCTTGGCTGGCTTTGGTATTACTGGTCCATGGGCCTGGATTGGAATTATTCCCTTGTTGACAGGGATGATGGGTAACTGTCCTGCTTATAGCTTGCTTGGCATCAATACCGCTAAGAAGTAATTTTTCTATACATTACTAGCAACCTATTTTGCTAGTAATGCTTCCAATTTTTCTGTATCCACGCAGAAATTACGAATGCCTTCGGCTAATTTTTCAGTTGCCATAGCATCATTATTCAACTGAAGTCGAAAATGAGGCTCGTCTAGCTCCAGCGCAGTAATGTTTTCTTCACTTAAGGCCTTTTGAGCGTGAGTGGCATCTAGCTTTTTGCTAACCAGCTCAGTACTCTCGCTTAACTGCGCCAATAGTTCAGGGCTGATTGTCAGTAAATCACAGCCTGCTAACTCAAGTATTTGACTGGTATTGCGAAAGCTGGCACCCATAATCTCGGTGGGTATCCCAAAGTGCTTGTAATAGTGAAAAATGCGCTTAACAGAAACGACGCCCGGATCATTGGCGCCACCATTCATAATGTCGTTCCAGCCGCTTCCTAATTTTGCTTTATACCAATCGGTAATGCGACCTACAAACGGTGAAATTAATTGAGCATTCGCAGCACCACACGCAGCAGCTTGTACGAGCGAGAAGAGTAAAGTCATATTGCAATGAATACCCTCAGATTCTAATTGCTTGGCGGCGGCAATTCCTTCCCAAGTGCCAGCTAATTTAATGAGTATCCTCTTGCGATCGATCCCATGAGATTCGTATAGTGCAATAATGTGCCTTGCTTTAGTTACAGTGGCTTTTGTATCGAAAGAAAGGCGTGCATCGACCTCGGTAGAGACGCGTCCCGGGACGATTTTTAAAATCTCCAAACCAAAGGCAACCAAAATGTAATCCACTAATTCTGTGGCGCTTAATCGGGGATGTGCCGCTTTTACTGAATTAACGAGTGACTGATAATTACTTTGCTGGGCAGCCTTAAGGATGAGTGAGGGATTGGTGGTTGCGTCTTGCGGCGTAAAAGCTTGCATACGCTCAAAATCACCAGTATCGGCGACAACGGTCGTCAACCTTTTTAGTTGCTCTAGTTGGGTTGTATGGGAAATCTGGCTGTTCATGGCTTGGTGAGATCAAATAGGCAATAAATCAGGTTCTGGAGTCGTTACTTGCGCAATATCATATGATAGATGTATTCATTAATAAGCTCCAGTAAAGGCAATTTGTAGAAATATGAATCAGGATCAACTTAAGCAAATGGTGGGTGAAGCGGCAAAAGACGAAGTTCTTAGGCTTCCTGCTGGTCAAATTCTAGGCATTGGGACTGGATCTACTGCGAATTGTTTCATTGATGCCTTGGCACAACATAAGGACCATTTTGCTGGAACAGTTTCAAGCTCTAATGCAACTACAGAACGCTTGCTTAAACATGGCTTTAAAGTGTTGGACCCCAATTTTGTTCATAGCCTTCCAGCTTATGTTGATGGGGCCGATGAAATAGATCCTTTTGGCAACATGATTAAAGGGGGCGGGGGAGCGCTGACTCGAGAAAAAATTATTGCCTCAATGGCCGATCAGTTTATTTGTATTTGCGATTCTTCAAAGCAAGTTTCAATTCTGGGCAACTTTGCGCTTCCGGTGGAAATCATTCCGTTAGCCAAGGGTGTTGTAACCCAAGCATTGGAAAAATTAGGCGGTCAAGTGACATTGCGCTTGGCTAAAAGTACTCGCGCAGATTTGAACCAAACGCCTAGCGCGCCATTCGTGACGGACAATGGCGGATGGATCTTGGATGTAGCTGGCTTATCTATTACTGATCCAATTCAATTGGAATCGCATATCAATCAAATTGCCGGCGTGATTACAGTAGGTTTGTTTGCTAAAGAGAAAGCAAACATCTTATTGGTTAGTAACTCGACTGGCGTTAGCCGGATCACATTTTGATAAGAAGATCATAAAAAACCCGACGGGGTATTCCCATCGGGTTGTTTGCCATGATAAGCATGGCGCAGGCGCTCGGAAGATTGATTGTTCCTTAGCCTATAGGCGCACAGATGAGCCTATTGAGTAATGGCTTTCGCCAATGCGGTGGAGCACAATAACTGCCTCACCACACTAATATCCTATGCCTGAGTTTTAAAGGTGTCAATACCCTCAATCAGCGCTCATTTAAGGGTATTGGAGGGGGTTATTCCGCTGGGGGGACATATCCCTGGGCCGTATCAGCGCCGCCCTCAAAAAAGTATTTTTCAACCTGCTTTAAAAGGTATTGGCGTGCACGGGGGTCGGCCATATTAAGACGGTTTTCATTAATTAGCATGGTTTGCTGCTTCAACCAACCTGCCCATGCTTCCTTCGATACTTGATTCCAGATTTTTTTGCCAAGCTCGCCTGGAAGCGGAGCAAAATCTAAGCCTTCAGCTTCTTTATTGAGTTTGATGCATTGAATCATTCTTGCCATCTGTAATGCCTTTCTTCAAATACTTTGCTTTTAAAGATCTTTAGTCAATACCATCGACTTACGATCCCAGTTATAAATTTGTTTTCTTTCTTCCGGGAGGTCATCAACCGTAGCGCGTTTAAAGCCGCGTTTCAGAAACCAGTGCTCAGTTCTGGTAGTTAGTACAAATAATTTTTTGATTCCTTCTTGTTTGGCGCGCATTTCTATGCGCTTGAGTAGGCGCTCGCCATCGCCTGATCCTTGTGCATCAGGATCAACAGCAAGGCATGCTAATTCCCCGACACCGTTGGGGAAGGGGAAGAGGGCAGCACATCCAAAGAGCACACGGTCATGCTCAATCACAGAGAAGCGTTGAATGTCGCGTTCGATCACATCCTGTCCGCGAGCAGCTAGGATGCCTTCCTCTTCAAGAGGCATGGTTAGTTGCAAAATGCCACCTACATCATCTTGGTTGGCTTCGCGCAGATTTTCAATATCGGAGGAGGCGAGCATCATACCAATGCCATCGTGGGTGAAGAGTTCCTCTAAAAGAGCGCCATCTTGATTGCAAGGCAAGAAGTGAACTCGGCTTACGCCAGCACGTATTGCTCTTCCTGCGGTATTGAGCATACTCTTCATGTCCAACTCCAAATCCTTGTTTTGTGCAACATAGTCTTGTAATTGAGGCATCGATAGTTCAGTGATGAAATCGCCTTCGCTATCTTGGAGTCCGGCAAATGGGCTTAAGAAAATTAATTTATCGGCCTTAAGTGCTGCTGCAGTAGAGGCTGCAACATCTTCATAAGCCAGATTAAACGCTTGACCTGTTGGTGAAAAACCCAGAGGAGAGAGTAGGACAATCTTATTGCTATCCAGTGACAATTTAATCGATGTGGAATCCACCTTGCGAACCAGGCCTGTATGGACATAGTCGACTCCCTCCACGACACCAACAGGCATGGCAGTAATGAAGTTTCCTGAAATGACTGAAATGCGAGAGCCGGCCATGGGGGTATTGGGTAGACCGCGGCTAAATGCTGCTTCAATGTCTAGGCGTAATTCTCCCGCAGCTTCCTTGACGCATTCCAGTGCTGCGGCATCAGTAATTCGATAGCTATGCATGGCACTTTTACCGAATTTACTTTTGATCTTACGCAGCATAAGCTGCTCTTCAATTTGTGGTCGAATACCGTGTACCAGCACGATACGCATACCCATAGCATGCAACATGGCAATGTCTTCAATCAGATTTTCAAGACCAATTTCTTGTACGAGTTCACCAGCAAAGGCAATAACAAAGGTCTTTTCTCGGAAGCTATGAATATAGGGCGCTACATCGCGTAACCACCCAACGAAGGGGAAGTTGGAGGTAGATTCTTCAGTGCTCTGGGCGGGGTTTGGTGCATTTGTTGGCATAGTGAGAAAATTATAGGGTGCAAGAGCCCATAAACCAACAAAAACCCAAGTCAATTTCTCAGGCTGTGCCTCCTTCCAACACCGGGCGGCATCTGAGTATCCGCTTTCCAGAGGAATTACCAGTCTCCGGGCAGCGTCAACTGATTAAAGATGCCCTGCAGAGTCATCAAGTCATCATTGTGTGTGGTGAGACGGGATCGGGTAAAACCACTCAGTTGCCCAAGATTTGTTTAGATCTTGGCAGAGGCGTGATCAATGGCGGTAGATTGATTGGGCATACCCAACCTCGACGCATTGCCGCTACTGCAACAGCCAAACGGATTGCTCAAGAGTTAGGTACACCTATCGGGCAAGATGTAGGTTATCAGGTTCGCTTTGCTGATAAAACAAGCCCGAGTGCATCCATCAAGCTAATGACTGATGGCATCTTATTGGCTGAAACTCAGCGCGATCCTCAGCTAAAGGCGTATGACACACTCATTATTGACGAGGCACATGAGCGTAGTCTGAATATTGACTTTCTTTTAGGCTATCTTCGACAGTTGTTGCCTAAGAGGCCCGATCTGAAGCTTATCATCACCTCTGCGACGATTGATGCAGTTCGATTTGCTGAGCATTTTGCAATCAATGGCAAAGTTGCTCCCATCATTGAAGTTAGTGGCAGACTATTTCCGGTGGAGCAGCGTTACTCCCCTATGGAGGGGGACATCAAGCCGGGCATTAAACCAGATGCAAAGCAAGAATCTAAAGCGGCTAAAGAGCTTCCTGAGGCGGTTGCCGAAGAAATTGCAAAGGTTTGGCGAGAGGGGGCAGCTGGCGCGGGGGATGTTCTCGTATTTTTACCTGGAGAGCGAGAGATTCGAGATTGTGCAGAGGTTTTGCGTAAAGACCATGTGTTACAGCAACGCTTCCACCCAGAAGTGCTCAGTTTATTTGCACGTCAGTCGGTAGCTGAGCAAGAGAGGGTATTTGCGCTAGGCAATGGTAGACGCATTATTTTGACGACTAACGTTGCTGAAACATCGCTGACTGTTCCTAATATTCGGTATGTAATCGACAGTGGTTTAGCTAGAGTCAAGCGCTATTCCTATCGCAATAAAGTTGAGCAATTGCAAATCGAGCCGATATCGCAAGCCGCAGCCAATCAAAGGGCGGGTCGTTGTGGGCGTGTTGCCGATGGCATCTGTGTGCGCTTGTATAGCGAACAAGATTTTCAAAGCCGCCCAAAATTTACTGATCCAGAAATCCTGCGCAGTTCTCTAGCGGCAGTTTTACTGCGGATGAGTGCATTGCGGTTGCCAAAAATTCAGCACTTTCCTTTTGTCGACAAACCCTTAGGTAGAGCAATTGCCGACGGTGTTCAATTGCTTGATGAATTAGGGGCAATTGAATTTGATGAAAATCCCTCTGCTGTGGATAAGGATCTGCAGCATCACTTTAAGCTGACACAGATTGGTAAACAACTCGCTGATTTACCATTAGATCCCCGAATTGGCAGAATCTTGCTAGCTGCAAGAGAACAAAATGCCCTCAAGGAATTGACGATCATTGCTTCAGCGCTTGCCACACAAGATCCCCGGGAACGTCCTATGGACCAGGGAGCTGCAGCAGATCAGGCGCATCTTCAGTTTGCGGATGAGCGTTCTGAATTTTTGAGTTTTGTAAAGCTGTGGAATTGGTATCAAGACGCCCTGCAACATAAACATAGCAACCGCCAGCTAGAAAATGTATGCCGCAGTAAATTTTTATCTCCTCGTCGATTGCGAGAATGGCGTGATGTGCACGGCCAATTGCACACTATGTTGGGAGAGAAGGGTTGGAAAGAAAACAGCACTCCCGCCACCTATGAGCAAATTCATTTGGCATTGCTCACTGGTCTGTTGGGATACGTTGCCAAAAAAGAGGAAGACGATAAGTCACAAGAGCGTAATAGCAAGATAGGTGGGTACCTTGGGGCTAGAGGTATTCGTCCGTTTATATGGCCTGGATCGACGATTGGTAAAAAAGCGGGGACTTGGATTTTGGCGGGCGAGCTTCAAGAGACAAATCGCATGTATGCGCGTACGATTGCCAAAATCGAGCCTCAGTGGGTGGAAAAGGTTGCTGCTCATCGCCTGATAAGGTCGCTAAGTGACCCCTTTTGGGATACTCGGCAGGGTGAAGTCATGGCTTTCGAACGTGGCACCTTATATGGACTGCCAATCTATCACGGTCGAAGGGTTCGTTATGAGCCTTATCACCCTGAAGAGGCTCGTGAATTATTTATTCGACAAGCGCTAGTTCAAGAAGAGTTGTTTGGTCGCATGGAATCGCTGGCGCTACAGAGGGAAACTGAGGCAGAAGCCAAAAGAAAGTATCCGGGATTGGCTAAATTCTTTTGGAACAATCGTCGTCTAATTAAAGAAATTGAAGCGTTAGAGCATCGTTCTCGACGACCCGATGTGTTGGTGGATGATGAATTGCTTTTTGCTTTCTATGACTCACGTATCCCTGCCAATGTTTGCAATCGAGAAGACCTACTAACTTTGTTGAAAAAGCATCCGGAATTAGATGCTCAGCTAGGATTGCAAAAAGCCGACCTGATGCGTCATGAGGCAGCGGGCATTACGGTAGATCGGTATCCAAAAACCATGAGGGTAGGTGGAGCTGAGCTGAATTTAACTTATCATTTTGAGCCGGGTAGCCCTAAGGATGGTGTGACCTTAGTAGTACCTCTTGCCCAACTAAATCAAGTTGATGGGCGTCGCTGCGAATGGTTGGTGCCAGGCATGTGTGAAGAAAAGATATTGCTCTTACTGAAAACATTGCCACAGAAGTTAAGACGTCATTGTGTGCCGCTACCTGACTATGCTAAATCCTACTTGGAGAGGAAGATCAATGGTGAACAATTTGGAGTGGGTGACTTTCTCGATAGTTTAATTGTGGACATTCGCAAGGAGCGTGGCCTTGAAATTAAGCGAACCGATTTCAGGCCTGAAGTCTTACCACTACATTCTTCAATGAATTTTCGTTTGATTGATGAGTATGGTCGTCAACTGGAGCTTGAGCGTAATCTTGCACGCTTGCGATCTGAGTATGGTCAAACTGCGCGGGATGCTTTCCAGGCGGTTGCCCAAGAAGTGGCGCAATCAGAGCTAGGAGTAGAAATAGGACGCGCAGCCGCAAGAGATGTAACTGAGGTGACTAGCGGAGCTCGGCATGTAGAGCAGGGCGGTTATCGAGCCTGGGAGTTTGGCGAACTTCCTGAGACATTAGAGATTCAGAAGGGAAATAAAACGTTATTTGGTTACCCAGCGTTAATTGATCGTGGCGAGTATTGTGATCTCGAAGTGTTTGATGATGTATTAGAAGCTCGCCAGCAGCATTTAATAGGACTTCGTCGCTTGTTTGCGCTCAGCAATAAAGACACCCTGAAGGCATTACAGAAACAATTACCAGGGATTCGTGAGTTAGGATTGCTTTTCATTCATGTTGGCTCCGTAGATGATTTAATTGAGCAAATTTTGAATGTAGCGATTGAGCGGGCATTCATGCTTGATCCATTGCCAATTAATACCGTACAGTTTGCAGAACGCCTGCAATCAGGTAAACCGAGATTGACATTAATTGCACAAGAAGTTACACGCCATGCCTTAACTGCATTGCAAATGTATGCCGATTTACAGAAGAAGATGGCTCAAGCAAAAGCCACCTCTCCAGCAGCCTTTGCCGATATTCAAACGCAAGTACAAGGGCTCATTTTCCCGAAATTTGTGGCGGATATTCCTTACGAACATTTGGTGCATGTACCTCGTTACTTGAAAGCCATCGCGCTTCGGATTGATAAGATGCGTTCTAATACTGCCCGAGATATGCAGTGTCAAAAAGATTGGGAATCCGTTGCAAGACCATGGCAAAAGCTGCTGCAAATCTCAAGGGGTGCTGGGTATGCAGTAAGCCCAGACCAGGCTTTGACCGACTTTCGCTGGCAATTAGAGGAATTTAGAGTGGCTCTATACGCCCAGGAGCTTAAAACACCAACCCCGATGTCACTGAAGCGACTGGAAAAAGTTTTGGCTAGTTTGCGCTAAATCAAATCCACCACAATTATGGGGTCATAGCTAGGGCTGTATTGCTTACAATGAGCCTATGCATATTTCTATCAAAATTAAAACTCTTCCCAATATTGCCAGTTTTGTTGCTTTTGCTCTGATTGCTAGCCAAGCGATCGCTCAAACACCTGCTTCAGGAGTTGCTACGCCTGCTGTTGGGTCCGCCCAAGCTCAACCCAAATTAGCAGTAGTCCTTAATTCTGGAGAGGCCTCGGTAAGCTTGATTGATATGCCAACTCGAAAAGTAATTAAAACAGTTGCTGTTGGTAAAGAGCCGCATCACCTCATGATGACGCCGGATCAAAAGACCTTATTAATAGCCAATGCAGCAGGCAATGATGTTGTATTAATGAATCCCACTACTGGTGAATTGACCGGAAAGATTCCGAATATCATTGACCCCTATCAAATTGGCTATTCTCCCAATAACAAATGGTTTGTAGCAAACGGTAATCGTTTGGATCGCGTGGATATCTATGCGGCCAATGGCGCTGATCTCAAGTTGGCAAAAACAATTAAATTAGCGAAAACACCAAGTCATATTGCCTTTACCTCTGATAGTAAGATCGCTTTTATTACATTACAAGATTCCAGTCAGCTTGCTGCTATTGATTTAGAAACCCAAAATGTACTATGGGTGATGCCCACCGGAAATGTTCCTGCTGGTTTATGGATGACTCCTGGCGATCAGTACTTATTAGTTGGCATTACAGGCGAAGATAACGTGCAAGTCATTGATTGGAAAAATCGTAAAGAGGTAAAACGAATTTTTACCGGCAAAGGTGCACATAACTTCCGCCCGCTTGGGGATAAAAAGCACGTCTTTGTTAGCAATCGCATCGCCTCAACTATCAGCCTAATTAATATGCAGACTTTAGAGAAGGTGGGTGATATTACTGGTCTACCGTCCGGTCCGGATGATATGGAGATTACCCCTGACGGAAAAACGATGTGGGTTACATTTCGATTTGCCAAAAAAGCGGGCGTGATTGATATTCCGACAATGAAGTTAATGACTGTCATTCCAGTGGGAAAATCACCACACGGTGTTTTCTTTTATCCGCGGGCATCTTGGGAGTAGGAGGGGCTCAAGGATGAAGTGTCAACGTCTTATTTTGACTACAGCCGCGCTGATGCTCGGCTGTTTTTCATTGGGCACGTCTGTTATTGCACATGCACAGGCGCCAAGTTGTCATAAAACGGTGTACCTCACCTTTGATACAGGCAATATGTCAGTTGCGCAGACGGTTGCTGATATTCTGAAGCGTCAAAATGTCAAAGCTACTTTTTTTCTGGCAAACGAAAAAACCTTTCGCGGTGATTTTTCCTTGGATGATGCTTGGAAGTCTTATTGGCAAGAATTGGCTAAAGAAGGACATCATTTTGGTAGTCATACTTATGACCATACTTATTTTGTGAAAGATGGACCTAAGGGAGAGGTTTTTGAAAAGCCGCAATTTGGTCCTAAAGCAGGCATGACTATTCTCTATAACGAAGCCCTAATGTGTAAAGAAATTCGTAGAGTTGATGTCCGCTTTCAAGAGTTAACGGGTCAACCATTGCAACGCATATGGCGGGCACCTGGTGGCAAGACTTCGCCGACGCTTATTCGGATGGGGGATATGTGTGGATATCAACATATTGGTTGGGCGCCCACCGGTTTTTTGGGAGATGAGCTGAGCTCTGATAAGTATCCCAATTCCATGCTCTTAGAGAAAGCTAGCCGTCAAATCAAGGATGGCGATATCACAATGGCCCATCTAGGCATCTGGTCCAGAAAGGATCCTTGGGCCCCTACAGTATTGGAGCCCTTAATTGTGAGCCTAAAGCAACGCGGTTTCTGTTTTGGTCTATTACCAACGGCACACAAAAATTTGTCAGATCAGTCAAAATAAAGCATGGATTTGAGTTCAATCATTACTGAAATATCAGGCGCCTACAGCAGCCTCCAAGAATGGATTTTTTCGACCATCGTAGCGCCATTGCTATATCAGCTCGACTTAATGTCTTGGGCCGAAGATGTTTTTGATGGAGTTGATTGGTTTTTATTTGGCTGCATTCAAATATTGCTCATCTTCACTGTGTTGCGCACGTGGGAACGTTTGAATCCAGCAGAACGCCAAGAGCGTTTTGCCTCATCAACCAAAGTGGATGTGTTTTATACCCTTTTTCATCGCCTTGGCATATTTCATGGTTTGGTATTCATTGCGCTGTCTGGTTTCTTTTTTGAAGTTGATTCTATCTTGCATGATTTTCGTTTTGACCGTTTGAATGTCGAGTCATGGTGGCCTGGAGTGACCTCGATACCAGCAGTCAGCTTTTTGGTGTATTTAATTTTATTAGACTTTGTGGATTATCTATACCACCGCGCTTCTCATGCATTTAATTGGTGGTGGCAGTTACACGCATTGCACCATAGTCAAACCGTGATGACTGCATGGTCTGACAACCGCAATCATGTATTGGACGACATTATGCGTGCTGTAGTAATGTCATTTTTTGCTCTTCTATTTGGCGTGTCTCCCGGGCAATTTATCGCTCTCGTGGCGCTGAGCCAATTTATTCAAAGTTGGCAACATGCGAACATTAAGGTAGATCTGGGAGCTGCTCGCTATCTGTTAATCTCACCGATGTATCATCGCATGCACCATGCGGTAGGTTATGGCCACGAGGCTATTGGTAAGCCAGGTGTTCTAGGTGGTTGTAACTTCGGTATTTTATTTCCATGGTGGGATATGATTTTTAAAACTGCAATATTTCCTAAGGCGGTTTTTCCTACAGGCGTGCGAAACTTAACTGTTTCCCAAAATATCATCACCCAGCAGTGGCAAGGTTTAGTTCATGCATTTAAAGAGTTAATGCCAAAGTAAATCTCTCTATGGCGTAACTCAGGAGCTCATATGGTCGGATTGCAGCAAGTAGTGAAGTCTTTTGGAATGGCGCTTGTGGGCACAATGCATCCTCGAATGCTGTGGCTGAGTTTGCGACCCTTTTTAATAGTCTCGGTTTTGTGGGGATTATTAATTTGGCTCACCTGGACTCCAGCCCTTGAGGCTTTAAGTATTTTTCTAACGACCTCAGCTTTTACTAGTTGGATTCAAGACGGTCTTGTATGGGCCGGATTCGAAAACGCGCGAGCATGGATTGCGCCGCTATTTTTTGTGATGCTCATCATTCCGTTAATTACGATTAGTCTATTAGTGTTTATCGCATTTTCGACTGTGCCCGCCATTGTGAATACAGTCACGCGTCAACCGGCATACCAAGGATTGGAGTCTAAGCGTGGCGGTGGACTATTTGGCAGCTTAATTTATACCCTGTGGTCAGCATTGTTGTGTTTGGCTTTGGTAATGTTGACCCTACCGGTTTGGTGGGTGCCACCACTCGTAGCTATTTTGCCGCCACTGCTGTGGGGATGGTTGACGATGCGTCTAATGTCTTATGATGTGTTAGCAAAACATGCCAGCATTGATGAGCGGGATGCTCTACTGGAAAAATATCGCTGGCCATTACTTCTCATGGGAATTGTCTCTGGCATGTTGGGCGCTGTCCCTACATTTTTCTGGGCAACATCAGCGCTAGCTTTAGTACTCTTTCCTATAGTGAGCTTTGTTGCCTTGTGGGTGTACTCCATCATTTTTGTATTTGCTGCTCTCTGGTTCTCCTATTTCTTGATCGATGCTTTGCAAAAAATGCGGCAAGAGGAGTTGGAGAAAGCGCTGATTGTGCCTACACGTGTGATTGATCTGGAGCTTCCAAATCATGGTTGATGTCATAAAAGAAGTAGAGATTGATGCCAAAGCGCCTAGACGTTTTGGTTTGATAGTGATTGGTGATGAGATTTTGTCTGGCCGACGTCAAGATAAGCATCTCAGTAAACTGATTGAGCTTCTTAATGAGCGTGGCTTATCTCTATCCTGGGCAAGGTATGTGGCAGATGATCCTGAGCAGATCACTGCAACATTAAGAGACAGTTTTGCCAGTGGCGATGTTGTGTTTAGCACCGGTGGCATTGGAGCAACGCCAGATGACCACACGCGTCAATGTGCTGCTTTGTCATTGGGGACCAAATTAGAATTGCATCCAACTGCACGCGAGTTAATTGCTGGGCGTATTCAGTCGATGGCAGAGGGTGATCCTATTAAGTCAGACCTCAATTCTCCAGAGAATTTGCAGCGTTTTAAGATGGGTGAATTTCCACTTGGTAGCGAAATTATTCCCAATTCTTATAACCAGATTCCGGGCTTTCGTATTCAAGAACATCATTTTTTACCAGGCTTTCCTGTAATGGCTGCGCCGATGATGGCATGGTGTTTAGATACACATTACAAAGATCTCTTTCATCAAGAGAATTGGGCTGAGCAAAGCTTTATTGTCCCCAAGGGGATTGAGTCCACATTAACTCCCTTGATGGAACGTATAGAAGCGAATTTTCCTGGCGTAAAGGTCTTTAGCTTGCCCTCCGTAGGTGATGCAAGCAAGGGCGGGGTCTATGCTCAGCGGCATATTGAGTTGGGCATCAAAGGGAACGCGAATTTGCTCGAGAGCGCCTGGATTGCCCTGAGAGCAGGAACCCAAGAGCTGGGGTATGAGATTCACGATATTAGCTAGTTTTTAATGCACTATAACGGTGCAAATTAGGGATTTTTAGTCAAAATACCCCGTTATTGAGCACTTAATTAGTGCAATAATGAGTGTTCCCCGTTGTTTGCTTCAGTAAATTACATACATCCGTTAGGCATGTTGAATGCCTGGAATAAACAAGGGTGTATGCCTTACGTTTGAATTCCGAGTTTTA
>JACCDO012301050.1_pt1 | contig 71861 bp, 70 predicted proteins | sample 7446101 | NCBI WGS metagenome assembly JACCDO01 (sample SAMN15323440, study PRJNA562643) | freshwater metagenome | isolation source: river surface water | place: USA:Blue River Watershed | collected 2017-08-16
TACGTTTCCCAATTTTTCCAATCATCTAAAAATTCTTCATATACAGCAATATTTAATTGTATATTATCAAGTAATTTATTGTTGTAAATATCTACTCTTATCAATCTAAATGCATCATCATCTATTGTTATACTAGATTTTGGACCATCAAAATATATTAAATATAAATTAGGACAATTCATAAAAGTATTTGATTGTATTTTAGTGATATTAGATGGAATTATAACTCTTTCAATATTTTGTTTATTTAAAAATGAACGAATGCTTAATTCATTTATATAATATTTAAAATTATATTGATTTCTTTCTGATGGAATATATACAATTTCTTTATCTGGAGTTGAATCAATATGTGAATATCTAACATTTTGAATTAGAAAATTACTATAACCAAATTCTTCTTGTGGAGTTGGTGATTGATTTAGTGAAATTTTAGATAATATGCCTCTTGAATAAACTTTAATAGGAACTTTTGGAATTGTACCACCTCCATTTAAAACAAAATTGACAACTTTATTATTAATATACGTTTCCCAATTTTTCCAATCATCTAAAAATTCTTCATATACAGCAATATTTAATTGTATATTATCAAGTAATTTATTGTTGTAAATATCTACTCTTATCAATCTAAAAGCATCATCATCTATTGTTATTTTATATTTTGGACCATCAAAATATATTAAATATAAATTAGGACAATTCATAAAAGTATTTGATTGTATTTTAGTGATATTAGATGGAATTATAACTCTTTTAATATTCTGTTTATTTAAAAATGAATGAATGCTTAATTCATTTATATAATATTTTAAATTATTTTGATTTCTTTCTAATGGAATAGAAACAATTTCTTTATCTGGAGTTGAATCAATATGTGAATATCTAACATTTTGAATTAGAAAATTACTATAACCAAATTCTTCTTGTGGAGTTGGTATTTGTTCAGATAAAGTTAAATTTAACATTGGAGTAGTTAGTTTAGGAGTAGTAGTTGGTTTAGGAGTTGTTGTTGGTTTAGAAGTTGTTGTTGGTTTAAGAGTAGTTGTTGTAACTAGTTTCTGTTGTTCTTTTTGTACTTTTGCAATTGCTTGTAAGAATTGTGGCATTGAAAATCCACCGCCCATATATATAATATATATAATTATTATATATATTATATATATGATTATAATAATGTCAGATTGGGATAAAATTAAAAATAATATTGCAAAATTAAATGGAGTAACAAAATTATCACCAATAGATAAAGAACCATTAGATAATGAATTAATTATGTGTTTATTTATTAATAAAGTTAATTTGAAATATAGATTTCAACCTTATTATGAAGTTCCTTTTCTTGATTACACTACTAGAATGTTTAATACAGTTATAGATAATTATGAAAATAGAAATGATGTCGAAAATTTTTTTATTGTAGCAAATAAAGATGAAATGATAAATACATATATTGATTCAATTAAAAATATTTTAATTACACAAATAAAATTAGATGCTAATAATAAACCAAATATAAAAGCATATATAGCAGATTTAATTGAAGAAAATAATTATAATACAAATAAAGATAAAGTATTTGATTTAATAAAATCAAATTTTGATATAAATTTAATATTATGTTCTGCATTAGAATTTTTAGATATGAGAAAATATAAAATATTAAGCAAAATGTTATATAATATAGATAATAAATATCTAGATTATGCAAAAGAAAGCATTATTAATTCCAATAATATTAAATCATTAGAACAAATGATATATGGGTTTAATATAACAGAACATATGAGTATAAATAATATAGAAACATTTGGTTATTCATATATTAATTTTATTTTAATAATTATCTTATTTTTATTATTTATATATATTACATTAAAATATGTAGATTAATTTTTATTCATAAATGTGTTATATGCAATGATTATTTAATTTGAATATGCAAAATTATGTTTTTTCTTATTAAATGTTACTCTTTCTTCCGCTAAATATAATAAAGCTAATACAATTTCCCATATATTATTTTTAGATTCTTTATCCAATGTATGATATATTTTTTTTATACCAATTATATCATCCATATAATCAGAATAAGGATCATTATTATCCATATTTTTATTCATAAAGAATGTTTCATCTCTTTCTAAAATCTTTGTTTTATGTGGCATCACTCTTTGTATAAATAAATCAATTGCAAATATACTATTAACTTTAGTCATTAATTTAAATTTATATAAATATGAACTACCTACTATATCTGATGCTTGAGTTAGAAAATCAATTGATATTTCATTAAATTGTTTTATAATTTCGTTCATTATTATTAATAATAATATGTTATTTTAAATCAATTTATTATCATTTCATTTGAGTATGGGTTGTCTTTTGAACACTGGTTAGTAAAAATATTTAAAAAAATTGATATTTTTAAACATTACAACTAAAAAATATCCTACAATGGCATCATATAATAATGATGATAATAACATTAAGAATATTTGGTGTAGGTCTTATTATGGTATGGAGTTAAATAAGAAAGGCTATAAAATCACTGAAATATATCCATGCAAATTTAGTGAAAGGTGCAATGGAGCACATACAGCTGATGAAATTATTGAAAAGTCTAAAATTAAAAAATGGAAAAAAGCAGACAAAAGTAATATTAATATCTTGGATTTTATGGAGAGGGTTATTAATATTTTGGAAAAAAATCGTGAATTAATTCAAAATACTAAATTTCGTGCTAAAATCCCAAATATTCATAAAATGCGAATTGATGAATTGTTTATGTTTTGGTATGAAGTGTTTTATTATCATCATAATATTTCTAAGAAACTACCTACAAAAAAAGCATGGACTGATACAAAGAGTAAACCACCTCCAATTGAAGGATACAATTATAAAGATGATGTTCCTAATTTTTATATTGATAATGAAGATATTTGGGACCTTGAACGAATGTTACATATGTGTCCCAAACATTTAGCTCTTGATAAAAGCGTTCGTATATCAGTTAAAAATATTTGCGTTGGTGATATTAATTGTAAAGAAGGAGTTCATGATATTAATGATTTAATTTGTATTGATAATTTAATTACTGGTTCATGTTCTTGTGTATCAGCAGAAGTATATGATACAACAAAATCTAAAATTATTGAAGATATTGATAAACTCAATAATCAGATTAATCCACCAGCAGATGAAGAAGGATTTACAGTGGCTATGACAAAAAAACGTAAAGATGAATTAACTGAACTTTTGTCTATAAAGAAAAAAGAACTAATTAATCTGAAGAGAATGGTCCACCTTACGGAAAAAGGATTAGTTCCATTAAATGTTCAAATTGAAATTAAAAAACAAACTAATCCTAAACCATCAGAAGAAATTGTCGTTAAAAAAGCTAACAAAATAGTTAAGCCTAAATTTTAATTATAAATTTATTTTATTTTATACATTATATTATATTATGTTAAACATTAAGTTAAATAATGAACAAATAATTTTATTTTCATTAATTGGTATTATTATTATACTACTTTTAATTATTAATCGGAATAAAATATTTAGTGGATTTCAAAATAATACAACATCTTCTACTAATAATTCCGAATTAGATGAAAATGGTAATATTAAAAATGAATTAAAACCTTCTTACTGGTATAACTATGCGCCATCTGAAGAACGCTCTAAATGTTTTGCATGTGATGCAGAAAGTAATTTGCGTCACCCAAGTAACTGTATTGATTGTGAAACATCTGGTGGACGTCCAGTTGATAAATTATTTAATAGAGTATTGACTAGGTAAATACACTATTTATTTTTGTTATAATATCTGCTTTTGATAAAGAATTAATTTTCATTTTTTCTATATATAATGGTGTAAATGAAGGTGGATTTGTATTATGTATAAAATCATAAATATCTTTAACTATTTGAGTATTTTCATTAATATTTGCTTTTCCAATATATCCAGCAATATACATCCCAGCTAAATATAATTCATTTAATTTAATTATACTTTGCTTGTTATCTTTCATCATATTTAAGTAATCATCATGTGTCATATTATATTCTATTATGCGTTGATTTATTTTGTGTTCGATCATAAAAAATCCTTCAAAATAAAAAGGCTTAGTATAATCTATATTATTTTGAAAGTCAAACTTTTGTGTATTACTATCATATTTTAAATTATTAATATTTCCACTATAACCATTTGGAACACCATATATATTAAATGTTTTTGAATTTAAACTATCAGTTAAATCATCCAAATAATATAATTTCCCACGGGATGAGTATTGTATATTGATAAGTGTTATAGATGATAAGAAAGTTAATATTATATCAATAGATGTGTCATTAAAACATGAAATATCTGCTATATCATTGATTGCATTTATAAAATTTATATTCTTAGTCGTTTCAATACTAGTAGTATTAACACCGGATATATTTATATATTTATTAATATATTTATTAATATTATCAATATTTATATATTTAAAATATATATTTATAAATTCACTAAAATTGTTAGTTATTTTATCAGATGTATCAAAAACAATAGTATTATCAAAATATTCAGTAATATTTGTAACACCAGCTGATACAAGACCTTTATTTAACAAGTCAATATTTATATCGCTATTTGTAGAAGTTGTTGTTTTTTTTCTAGTTAAAAGTATATATATAAAAAACAATATACAGATGATAAAAAAAGGAATAAACATGCACATATAGAGTATATTATCCTCAGGCATATAATATAATCTATATATTAAATTAAATTAAATTATTTTTTTATAAATTAATAATAATATGAAAAGTTATGGTTTCTATTATTTATTGGGTGGAGGAAATGGTGTTAAACAATGGGATGTATTAATTCATAATGGTCCTATGTTTGCTCCATTATATGAACCACATAATATACCAGTAATAATAAATGGTAATAAATATCAATTAAGTGGATTAGCAGAAGAATATATTACAATGTATGCACGTTATATTGATACAGAATATGTTAAAAATATTCGTATTGCGAATAAATTTAATAAAAATTTCTTACATGATTGGCGTAAAACATTACCTAATCATATTAAAGTAAGTAGTATGAGTGAAGTTAATGTTAGTGATATTAAAAAACATTTAGATAAAATTAAAGAAAATAAAGCAAATATGAGTAAGGAAGAAAAAGAAAAAATTAAAAAACAAAATGAAGAATTAGAAGAACCATATAAATATTGTATGGTAAATGGTGGACGTATGAAAGTAGGTAATTATAAAATTGAACCACCTGGAATATTTTTAGGTCGTGGAGAACATCCTAAATTAGGATGTATTAAAACAAGAATTAATCCAGAAGATGTAATTATTAATTTAAGTAAAGATATTCCAGTTCCTAAACCAAATGTAAATGGAAATTGGGGAAAAGTAATTCACAATAATGAAGTTGTTTGGTTAGCAACATGGACTGATAATATTAGTGGAAAAAATAAGTATATATTTACCTCAATGGAAAGTATTTTTAAATCAAAAAGTGATATGGATAAATTCGATTTAGCTAGAAAGTTAAAAAGAAAAGTTAATCAAATTAGAGCATCTTATTATGAAGATATGAAAGGTGATGATATAATTAAAAAACAATTATCTACTGCATTATATTTAATAGATAATTTAGCACTTAGAGTAGGTGGTAATAAAGATACTAAAGAACAAGCAGATACAGTAGGAGTTACTTCATTAAGAGTAGAACACATAATAATAATGGAAGATAATATAATTAAATTAGATTTCTTAGGCAAAGATTCAGTAAGATATTGTAGAAAGGTTAAAATTGATGAAGTTTGTTATAATAATATAAAATCATTTATTATGAATAAAAATAAAAAAGATGATTTATTTGATAAAATTTCTTCAGCATCTCTTAATAATTATTTAAATAATTTGATGGAAGGATTAACAGCTAAAGTATGGAGAACATATAATGCATCAATGTTATTTCAAAAAGAATTAGATAAAGTAAATCCACATATTTTAGAAAAAATGCCAGAAAGTGAGCGTATTAATTATCTAATGAGTGTTTTTAATCAAGCAAATACAGCTGTAGCTTTATTATGCAACCATCAAAAGAATGTATCATCTGATATTGAAAAATCAGTTAAACAAATAGAAGAAGCTATTAAGAAATATAAAAAACGTAAACAAAAAACTAATGATAAAGAAAAAATTAAATTAATAGAAGCTAAAATTATTACATTGAAGATGAAAAAAGAAACAAAAGTTAAAATGAAAAATGTTTCTTTGGGAACATCAAAAAATAATTATATAGACCCTAGAATTATATTTGCATTTATTAAAAAATATAATATACCTGAAGATAAATTATTTAATAAAGCATTAATTAGTAGATTTGAATGGGCTAGAAGTAAAGATGATGAAGAATATAGGTTTTAACCATAGTTCACAGTTGTAATAGTAAACTTGTATTCACTTCGTGAATGGAACAACTGTTAATTTAGTAATTTTACTATCATTATTTTCTTACAAATAGTTATTATTCTGCAAGTGAAATGATGCAAATTAATATAAAAGATAACATATACTATATTATAATGAATCAAGAATGGTCTGATGATGAAGATAATAATGAGGTTGAAGAATTAGTTCAACCATCTAGAGATTTTCCTATTAGTGACAATGAAGAGGAAGAAGAGGAAGAATATGATATGTATGAGTTATCAAAAATGACAATTAATAAACAGCAAGATGATTTTTTTAATATAAATAAAACATCTAATAAAACATCTAATAAAACAGTTGAAAAAAATGAACCAAAAAATGAACCAAAAAATACTAAAAAAATGAATTTATTTTTTATTACAAATGAAAATAAAAATGAAAAAAGAAAATTTAATCCAAGACTCCCTCCGCCAAAAAAATATAATAAAAATTAATTTAAATTCTAAAATTATATATATGCCTGATTATAGTGTTAATCCCCCTATTTTAATTTTAATGGATATATTAGACGACAAGGGTATTACATTTCCTATGGAAAATGATGAAGATAGTATTGTTTCAAATATGTTAAAAACAATTGAAGATCCTAATAGTACAGGTTTTTGTGTATTTCCTGTTGGTTCTGATAGTCCTGATGGTTTATATAAAATGAATATGATGCCTTCATATGATATAATTCAAGAAAAACCTGAAGAAAAACCTGAAGAAAAACCTGAAGAAAAACCACAAGAAAAACCTCAAGAAAAACCACAAGAAAAACCTGAAGAAAAACCACAAGAAAAACCACAAGAAAAACCACAAGAAAAACCACAAGAAAAGCCTAAAGAAAAGCCCAAAGAAAAGCCTAAAGAAAAGCCTAAAGTAAAGCCTAAAGACACACTTAAAAATCCCAAATTTATTACACAAGATGTAAAAGAAAATTTAAGAAATGTAGAGAAATTTACATTTACTGAATCTATATTAACATCACCTTATTTAACATGGTTTTTAGTAATTGTATTAATTTTATTGGTATCATTTTTAGTTAATGATCATTATAAATTTATTAAATTGTAATCATTTTAAAATAATATTAATAATTATATTTAATGTTTAATATTATTTTAGCAACAGATAGTAAAAATGGTATAGGAAAAGATAATAGTATACCATGGAATATTCCTAAAGATGTTGAATTATTTAAATTATTAACATCTTCGATTTGTAATATAAATAAAGTAGTAATAATGGGATATAAAACAATGAAGAGTTTAAAAAATGGTTATCTTAAAAATAGAATAAATATAGTAGTTACATCAAAAATTATTCAAAATTTAGAGAATAATATTTATTATGTTTCAAATTTTAATGAAGCGTTAAAATGTGCTTATTCTTTAGTTGGAAAAGATGCATCCAGAATTTGGGTTATAGGCGGGTCTATATTATATACATCTGCAATTAATCATCCAGATTTAAATTTAATATATCATTCTAATATTAAAGGAGATTATGATTGTGATGTTAAATTTGAATTACCAGAATGTAATATAATTTCAAAGAATATATTAGATGATTTTACATTAAATGTGTGTAAGATTAAAGAAACTGCAGAAATATCATATTTAAAATTATTAAATGAAGTTCTTCAATATGGAGATGAAAGACAAACACGTAATGGTATTGTATTTTCTTTATTTGGAAAAGAATTATCTTTTAATGTTTCAAATAATTTTCCATTATTAACAACTAAAAAAATGTTTATGAAAGGTATTATTGAAGAATTATTATTTTTTATTCGTGGTGAAACAGATACTAATAAATTAATGGAACAAGGTATAAATATATGGAAAGGTAACACAACTAGAGAATTTTTAGATAAATTAGGATTGAATTATAAAGAAGGAATGATGGGGCCAATGTATGGATATCAATGGAGATTTTTTGGTAAGCCATATAATAATCATTCTGATTATAATCATTCTAATTATGTTGACCAATTTAAGAATATAATTGAAACTCTTAAGAAAGACCCTAATAGTCGTCGTTTAATTATGACTGATTTTAATCCATCAATGGTCGATGAAGGTGTATTATATCCATGTCATTCATTAATAATCCAATTTTATGTTATTGATAATAAATTATCTATAAAAATGTACCAAAGAAGTGCTGATTTATTTTTAGGATTACCATTTAATATTGCATCTACATCTTTATTACTATATATTGTTGCAAAATTAGTTGGAATGCAACCAGATAATGTTCATATTAGTTTAGGTGATTGTCATATTTACGAATGTCATGTAAATCAAGTTAGAGAACAAATTAAACGTCTACCATTTAATTTTCCTAAATTAATAATTCCAGAATTTAAAACAATAGAGGATGTTGAAAATTCAAATTATAAACAATTTTTATTAGAAAATTACAATAGTCATCCTGCTATTAAAGCTGAAATGGTTGCATAAATTATTTATACTAAATTATTTATAAATATTGAAATAAATAAATTATATTATAGTATAATATAATTTATGAAAGAAATATCAGTTTCTGAACCATGGTTTTCATATTTAAAAAATAAAAAGAAGCGTATAGAAGGTAGATTAAATAAAGGTGTGTTTAGCACATTAGAAAAAGGAGAAAATATTAAATTTGTTAATGGTAATGATAGTTTTAAAGCAAAAATTAAAAAAATAGTAAAATATAACACATTTGAAGAATATTTAAGTCAAGAAGGCCTTAAACGTACTTTACCGAAGGTTCTAACTATAGAAGAAGGTTGTAATATATATTATAAATATTATACTAAAGAACAAGAAAAAGAATTTAAAATTTTGGCAATTTATATTAAAAAAATGGATTAAAATCATTATTTGATTTATTAACAACCATGTTACCTTTATTTGCAACAAACTCATTATTAGAATAATATTTAATAATATTGTCAACTAATTTATCATTATTTTTATTATTTCCATTTAGTTCATAACTCTGTCCACATGCAGAACACGACATTAAAAGTGATGCTTTTTTACCATCTTTGACCACTTTAGGTGATAATTCAGGAATAGTACATTTCTGGCACAATGTTGCAAAATTAATAAAAAGATAAATTGTTTCTTGAATTTTATCAACATCATAATGTCCTTTCAAAACATATTCATTTTCTTTCAACCTTTGGTTGGTATTACACCCAATTATCATTCCAATATATTGTAATAATAATTCTGGTGCAGTATTTATTTGAGTAGCTATAATATTTAAATTTTCTAATATTGTATGACAATTACCACCTCTACCAGTTTGGCTAGTTTTAATCTTATCCATTTTGTATCGATAAAAATTATCAGTTATTTTCCCATTTATATTGAGGCTCATTATATTAATAACAATCATTTATATATAAATAATATTTCATCTTTTTTACATTTTTTGTTAATATGAAAAAAATTGAAAATTATAGATTATATCAATTAATAATAATTATAAGATGTCTTATATTTGTATTGCATGTGAATATTGTAATAATTATCATAATTCTAGAGAGTGTCCACTAGAAAAACAGCTTGCTCCTATTATGAGAAAAATAGTTGGTATGTATATGGAGCAGTTTGTAGCTGATGAGGTATGTTGCCCTCGGTGCAATAATAAATCTCTGAAACCTCTTGGCACTCACGCTCCTTCGCTTGACATAATCTGCTCTGTATGTCAAACAAAGTTTGAAATTAAGTCAAAGTGTATGAGTTCAAAGATTTTGCCTAAAGATTTGGTTTTTAATCATGGTAATTATAATGATTATTTGAATAGGCAAAATAATGGATTAGATATTATTCTTATTTTGTATTCAGTATGTCGTAAAACTAAAATTATTAAAATTAGAAATGTATTTTATGTTTCTAATGAACAAATAATTACTAATAAATATTTAAAGGTAATTAGGAAAATGAATTCATCATTATCTGAAATTATTGTTCCAGACTATAAAAAATTACCTGAAATTACTTTTAAAGAAAGGTTTGGGTATGATTTTTCCGATAATATCAATTCAATTGTATCTACTGCGAAAGAATTATTCATATTATCATAATTATTTTAATAAAAATATATTAAATTTAATATATTTAATGTGACGTCAACGCAATTACTATGTTTATATTATTAAATATTTGCCAAACAAATATTTAATCCTATAAAAATTGAAATAATATAAAATTAAATTAAATAATATATAATAATATGGATTTATTCTCACTGGAACAAAATAATAACACTATTTTTAAGGATGAAAAAGTAGTAGTTTTCTGCGAAAAGACTGGACGACGCTATAATACGTATATTGTAGGTTTAGATGTACCTGAAAATGATTATAAAAATATATTGGAGAAACTTAAGAAAAAATTTGGTAGTGGAGGTGCAATTAAAACAATTAATTATGAAGGTAAAGATGATACTAAAGCTATCAATATTCAAGGTAATTTTGTTGCTAAAACAGGTGAATTTCTTAAAACAATCAATATTAAAAATCTTATTGTAAAAGAATTTGTAGAATAATTTGTAGAATTATTTGTAGAATTATTTGTAGAATAATTTCATTTAACCATTATTCGCAAATGAAAGAATATAATTGATAAACATTATTTTTATTAATTTGTTTTAAGTAGCAAGTGAAAGAATATTTAGAGAAATAAACATATTATAAGTAATAATGAAACATATAAAAAATGAATATTTTGAATTATATTTTAAAGAGACTAATAATAGTGAAATTAATATAGATAAAGAAATTTATAGAGGTGAATTATATTGTTATTTATTAAAACAATTTACAAAATCATGTCTTCAGAATTTAAATGAAAATGTTTTTTCTCATAAAAAAAATTATACTAGGACGATAACTAATTTGCTAGCAAGTTGGTTTTTTACTTTATATCAAGAATGTGATTTTATATTTGATGAATTTTTTCCTTCAAATTATACAAATAATGATGTAATTATTAGACGAATATTAAAAGATTATTGTTCTTTACATCAAATTGATGATTTAGAAAATAAAATAGATAATATAGTAAATGATTTATATAAATGTTACGAAGCATTATTAGATAAACTAATTAAATATACTAAGAAAAGTCAAAATATTACTGTTTATAAAAATGAAACATCTTATAAGAGAAATGACAAAAAAATATTATTTTATAATTTTAATATTATTAATATTAATTTTAATATATGTAATAAATTATCAAATATCATTAATAATATTATGATACCAGTTGAACAATATAATGAAATGAAAAATAGATATAATAATGATAATGATAATCATACTGATAATCATATGGATACTATTATTTGGATAATATTATTTAGATATCAATTATTAAGTTCAAATAATAATCAATTAGCTGTAATTCCTTCTATATATAATAAAATGATAAATGATTTTAATTTATCTGTAGAATGTTTTGCATCAGCTATAAATACATCACTTGAATATTTTTGTTCTATTTATTATGATGTTGAAAAATATTTTGGTTCAATTGGAAATTTTTTTAATATAGAACCAATAAGTGGTGTTTATTCATTTAATCCTCCTTATCAATATGATGTTATATCAAATGGTATTATTAAAATTATTAATCATATGGAAAATACAACAGAAAAATTAGCATTTATTATAACAATACCTATATGGGATAATGAAGGGAAACAAATAATGTTAGATAATAATATGGAAAATAATAATAATATTATTAAATATGATGATTTTGAAATAATGAATATAATAAGAAATAGTTCTTTTTTCAGAGGATTAAGGATGATATCAAAAGATGATTTTACATATATGGATCATAATTTTTATTTATTTAAAAATAAAACAATTCAAAATACTTATGTGATTGTAATGAGTAATTATGAAAATAATTATATTGATACAATTAAACAATATCATTTTTGTGTATAATTTAATTATTACTTAAAAGGTTATAAAGATTTCTATTTTTTATATAATATATATTAATTATGTTCCTAATTTTCGCAATATATTATGGAGCGATATTTTATGTTGTTAAAAAAATAGCACAAGTTGCAAATGCAATTGAAGATAAAAGCAACACTGATATAGATAGTTCAAGTGATGTAGATAGCACAGATGATACAAGTTTTGATATAGATATAGAGATTGATAAGGAAAATATTCTTTATCAATCATTCATGAATGAAATAAATAAAAACAATTTGGATATTAATAAAAAAATATTAGTATGTTGTACTGGGGACTATCAATCAATGGCATTATTAACAATTGCAAGAAATATTTTCAATAAAGAAAACATTAGTGTTTTAACTGTAAATCATGATAATTCAAATGTAATGGTTGATTTTATGGAAAATATATGTAATTTTAATAATATTACTTTTTATTATGATAATGATAATAATTTACGTAATGATTTAATAAAAGACATATGTGAAAAGAATAACATTGATTATGTATTTGAAGGTCATACATTAATGAATTATAGTAATTTTATATTAAATAATATATTTGAAAATAAAAAGCAAGAGCTTACCAATACAATCAAACCTTTTTTATTAATTGACAATATAACATTATTAAAATTCTTTTCAACATATAATATTCCCATTGATGAAAATTTAATTCATTTGAATTTTTCAAAAGAAGAGAACAAAAAATTATTTGATGATATGGAACAGTATATATCTATAATATATCCTGATTGGAGATTAAATATTGTTAAAAATTATACAAATAATAATGAGTTAATTAATACAAATGAATTAGAAAATAATTGTATAAAAGGTAAATATGGTTATTTAGTTAAATCATCAGCTGATTTTTTTAACAAAATTTCTTTTACTATGTTTAATCAACTAATTAATAATTTATCGGAAAAATATAGTTTTGAAAAAGTTAATGTAGATGAGTTAGATGAATATTATATGGATAATGAAGATAATATTTTCTTTATGTCTAATACATTCTTAAATAAAATTGATATTTTTGAGAGATATTTGCTAGAAAACAATTTAGAAGATTTTATTGAAGATATATTAGATATGAATTATTCTGAAAATAATTCAGATAATAATTCCGAGAATAATTCAGAGAATTCATTTGAAAATTTAGAATTAAATGCTGAAAATAAATCTACACAAAATGAAAATGATGAAAATGATGATAAAGACACTTCAGATACATCTAATAATATATGTTCCGAAGATGATGAAATATCAATAAATTCAGATAAAGAATATATATTAAGAGTAGATTTAAATAATGATACACCAGATATTAATATTGTAGAAAAACTATCTGAAAATTTTCGTTATGAATATTTAGATGGTATAATTTATGTAAATATTTCAAATAATGATTTCTATGTTTATGATGTAAGTTTCAACGAATGAATTTAAATAAATATTATAATTATAATAATAATTATAATGTTAAAATACATTAGTATTGGGGTTGGTTTTTATATAGGTATGGATTACATATTACAAAAATTTAATATTCAAGGCAGATATTATTTTAATCATGTTATTTGTAATAGTGCTGTAGTATATAATACTTATAGTAGTATGATAGCTAGTTATAATATATTAGAAAATATAACTCCTGAACAATTAGCATCTTTAGATATAGCACGAGTAACTGTTTATAGTCTTCATTTATATCATATTATTTGGTATTTTAGAAATTTAAGAAGAGATGATTGGTGTCATCATATATTAATGATAGGTATTGTATTACCATTAACGCATTTTACGCCACAAGGAAATGTTATAGCACATGGATTATTCTTTTCAATTGGATTACCTGGTTTAATTGATTATGCTTTATTATTTCTAAATAGGAATAATTTAATCCATAGATATATTGAAAAAAGAATAAATGTATTTTTAAATTTATGGATAAGAGGTCCTGGATGTATAATGAATGCATGTATAACTGCGATGAATTTAATTACATATAATAATGATTTTACTAATTATCAAATAAATGCAGGTATTATTATGCTATGTTCTGTTTATGGGAATGGTATCTATTTTATGGAACAAGTAGTTACAGATTATGCTAAATATAATAGATTAACAATGAATTAGAACAATTAATGGTAAATTAATAAAAATTGAAATTTATTTACATTATTAACACATTAATATAACTATTATGGCGTCTTTTAACTCCAATGATAATAATAATGCTATGCATAGTAAGATTGAGAAGTTGTGGGTAATGGGAGGTGCAAGTGTGTTGAAGAGCCGGACCACAAACGAGATTGTTGGTTATTTGTGCTATTGTGAGGAATGTAAGAAAAAGAGCGTCAGCGGTGATGGTGGGATTGCATTTCATACTGCTGAAGAGCTGTTGGTTCATCGCAAGATGAAGGCATTTGAGTGTCCATGTGGATGTGGTTTTCACATTTGCGAAGAATTCGGGTCTATCACACGCCATTTGGACGCATATCATAAGGAGGTATTGGCTAAGCTTGAAAAGGAGGGTCTTGACATGACTACCGGGAAACGTAAGTGGATTTACCCTGACTATGCCGTCAATACCTATACTCTTAAGAAGCCCGAGAAGTCTATGCCTGTTTTGGAAGCATCTCCTTTGGAAAATGTAGCGGTAATCCTCGCGATGACACCACCAAAGCGTGTGGCGGTGCCTCCATCGCCTATTCCTCCTTCACCTGTTCCTACTGAAACTTACAAGATTAAGGGCAAGGGCAAGCACAAGTTCGTTCCTCTTGACCAGCATATTGAAAACAAGGTAGTTGCACCTGTTGCTGTTCGTTCTCAGTATGCCGGGCCTGCCAAGACCTGGACTAAGAAGGAAACTACTACAGGAGTGTCCTTCACTCAAGTGATGGCCGAACAAGCTACTGAGACTACTGTATCAACTGAAGAAACTACTTATGTCAAGCCTATCCATTATGCTCAGGAAGACATGCGAAAGGAAAACCAGTGCCAGTATGGCAAGGGTTGTGTCAAGCGTGACCGGCCTTTTGCGTGCGCTCTCAACCATGATGGTAAGGGTGATATTATCAAGCGTGGAACTGAGCTGACAGATGATATTTTGTGCCCCTTCGAGCGTCCTCCTTTTCAGCGTTGTGGAGATGGTCGTTGCACAAAGGTTCATCTGGAACATCGTGCTGAGTTTATCGAGCAGAAGAAGAAGCAGTTCTTTAGCTCTGAAAAGCAGGACCAGCTTTCTTACAACTCTGTATCTAGCACACTAAAGAAGGATGGGCAAGCAACTGCTGTTATCACTACATCATCTGAGGGAACGACTATTATGATGTCGCGCGAAGATGCACTTGCAGTTGCATCTGCTCTCCAAGAATTGAACCAAAAGGAGGAAGCAGAGTGGAATGGTCCTCGTAAATCTGTATTTGCCACAAATTCTACTTCCACCAGTGCTTCATCAACTGACGATGAAGAGGAGGAGGATGACGATAACGACCTTTCTGACCCAGCAACTTTTGCTGCTTGTTTCAACAAGAACCGTGGTGGTGCAAATGCTAATTTGTAAAATGAGCATTTGTAAAATGCAGTTGTGTTTCATTTAAAAAAATTACAATATAAATATAAAATTATTTTAAATAAATGAAAGGATAATTTTCTGTTTCTTTAAATTTATCTTATGAAAATGGAATAAAGTTACATATGGGTAACTGAGAACCCAAAGATGTTATAATTCGCAAAGCGAACATTACATATATAATTTAAAAAAATTGAAATAATATTTCATTAAAATGTCATTTATTATAAATCAGTATGGCTAATAATGTCATGAACGCTAATAATAATGGTAAGAAGGGTAAGGGCGGTAAGGGTGGTAAGCAAAATAATATTGATACTTTTTATTCGCCAAAGCCTGCTGATGAAACACCTGCTTCAACGAACAGTCAGCTTGAAGGAGCAAATAATGATAACACTACCAAGTGGAAGCGTGTAGCTAAGCCTGATGCAGATGCAGTGGCAACTTCAGCTACGCCTCAGGAACCTCAAACGCCTCCACCTACGAAGGAAGCTACTGTCGCTCCTCCGGCACCTAAAAAGGCATCTGAGGTAGCGACTGTTGCAACTGAGGCTCAATCTGATGCTCCAACTGAGGCTCAATCTGATGCTCCAACTGAGGCTCAAGCTGATGTTCCAACTGAGGCTCCAGTGGTAGTTGCATCTGCTCGAGATGATGGCCCGCCTCCGGTGTGTCGTCTAAACGACGATGCCCCCAAGCAAGCCAATACAGAGCAACTTCAAGTCTCTGAAGCACAACTGCGCAATGTGATTGAGAACCAACAGGAGCTACGGGATGTGATTACTAATCAGAACAGTATTATTGCAAACCAGCAAAAGATGCTTGAGATGATGATGAAGCAACAAGCTGTGCCCATTCCATTTGGGTATCCTGTTCCCATGTCTGGTTGGATGGGTCCCATGGTCCAAATTGGAACAGCACCGGTTGCTACTCCTATTCCAGCTCCAGTTGTTGTATCAGCTCCTCCTGTTGAACAGAAGGCTCCAGAGACAACTAAGCCTGCGGTTAAGCAGACTAGCAAGTCACCAAAGCATCACAAGCATCCCAAGGAAGACGAAGATGATACTGATGCAGAGTTTGCTCCATTTGACCTGAAGCTCAACACTGATTGTCCTGCTGGTTTCAAGTGTCCTCACAGTCGGAAGCCAACTGATTGTCCGAAGAACCACAACTTTCTTGGTCCAGTCATCAAGAAGGGCACAAAGCTTTCCAAGTTTTTCTGCAAGTGGGAGCGTCCTTGGAAGAAGGGCCCTAACGGCAAGCCGATGCGGTGTCGTAGCATTGTGTGCTACAATTCGCACCTGGAAGGACGCGAAGAGTTTCTTCGCAAGCTCGATGCGAAGGCAGACGCATCGCCAGAGGCTCAGTAAATGTGTTTGTTTTCTATAAAAATAAAAATTTCTTTATTATAAATATAAATTAAATAATTCTATTAACACTTTCAATTGCACCTTCAACCCATCCTTGTTTGTATGATACTATTTCACCAATAACATATACATTCTTAGAAGGTTTTGATAATCTCTTTATTGTTTTATGTAAATCTTTATTTGGTTTATAATAGTGAATACCTTCATTCCAAAAAGCTATAACAACATCATTAATAGTTCCTTTAACATTTAATTCTTCTAAATATTTAGAAATAATTTTAATTTGTTTTTCCTTACTAAGTTTTTTAACTTTATTCCAATATAATGCATTAGAACTATCACTATATGATGCCATTAAAATATTATTATTTATTTTAATAATCTTTTGTAATTTATTATCAACAATTGTATAATGAGATAAATTGTCAACATACCCATTTTTATAATAACAATATATTCTTATAAATGGGACTGTTCCAATATATTTATTATAATCAATTACATTAACTATATTTTTACTTAATTTAACTAATGGTTTTAATGATGTTGCAAATATTATTTTTTTACTTTGATAAATATTATCTTTAGTTATAACATTAAATATATTATTATCTTTTTCTACATTTAATACTTCAATATTATTATAGCAATTCTTTTTAACTAATTTATTAATTAAATCAATCCATTTAATAACTAATACATTATATGGTTCATGTGTCATATCACTAATATTGTAATATTTAATAAAATATTCAACATCAGATTTTACAAAATCATGATATTCACAATTTAATATAAATTCCTTTGCAAAAGTAGACCCAAAATATTTTATTAAAAATTCCTTCATATTATAACCATTACTTTTAATACTTTTTTTATTTTCCTCAAAAATTTTGTTAATATTACATATTGCATCGCCCATATCAAATATATTAAAATTAGTTTCTGTAGTTGATTTAAATGAATTTATTTGAATATTTAATTTTTTTAATAATGCTAATAAATTCTTATTATGATCTGCCATAATACCTGCTCCTAACTTTATTAATGTTCCATGAAAATCCATTTCAAATGCTCTACCACCAAAATGTTCATTTCTTTCTAATAAAATTCCATTATTTTTATTTGATAATAGATAATTCGCATATAAACCAGCAATTCCACCACCTATTATAATATAATCATACATTGTATTAATATATTATACATTAAAAAATATTGAAAAAAATATTATATATAGGTTAATTTAGATACTATTATGAATAAATATTCCTTTGAAAATATAAATAGTGTATGGATGAAACCAATTAAGAGAACTGATATTAATCCTGAAGATATAACAGATGTCAATACCATATCTATGATATTAATTAATGAATTTAGTGATATTATACATAATGTAACAAATAGAATTATCTATCAAGAACTTTGCAAACGCCCTAAAGCTAATCTTCATCAACAATTATTAATCAAACGCCAAGTAATTAATAATGTTTCGGAAAATATAACAAGTATTACAATTAATATGGCAAAAGATAAATTGGATATCATTAGAACACAACCAGAATTTCCAGTAGTAGAACAAGTTGAAATGACATATGATAATTTTGATGCTAATGTAAATAATAATTTTTATAGTTATTTAGATGATGATAATAGTATGCAAGTAGATTATAATAATGAAGATGAAGTAATTCATATTATGTAATTTTTATATTTTGAATTTCCATATCATACTCCAATATTGAGTTTTGCCTTGTTTTATATCATTATCTGAAATTTCTTGTGGATATTCTATAGTAAGAAATTTATCAGAATTAGATATACTTGTTCCTTCAAATTTTGATTTATTTGGATACATTCTACTTATATAATATTTATTATTTTCTTCGTTTTGATAAATATACAATGGAACAGGGTAAGTATAGTCCATTATATTACGTGCAACTGTTATAAATTTATACATTATTATAATTTATAAAATAATTAATTAATTCTATTTATATTAAATTTTTTTAATTTAGGAAATTTTAATAATTTCCCAGTATTAAGAATATATTTAAAATTATAAATATTATATATTATTGTTAAATATTTTTCTTCCATTATTAAACTATATATTATTATATCTATTATTTTCCAATATAATTAGCTGTTTTGATTTCATCGAAATATGTTATAACACAATTATTAGATCTTATTTATCAACCAATACCAACCATTATTAGGTGTAGTTATGATTTAATATATTTATATATATTTATTTTAAAATAAATATATATAAAATTATATAATGACAGATTGTTCAAGAAAATCTAATAAAAAAAAATATGATTATACCTCCTCCTCTAGTTCTGATAGTGAAACAACTGATTCAGATTATAGAATAACTTCAAAAAAACATTCTAGGAAACACTCTAAACATAATTCAAAAAAAAATCATTCAGATAGTGACAATGAAATAAAAAAATCAAAATGCTCAAAAAATGATGATTGTAAATGTAATAAATGCAAGGTAAAATTATTTTATGTTAAGGGAGATAAAGGTGATAAAGGTGATAAAGGTGATACTGGAGAAAGAGGTGAGAAAGGTGATAGAGGTTGTAAGGGAGATACAGGAGCTAAAGGTGATATGGGTAATAAAGGTGATAGAGGAGAAAAAGGAGATAAAGGAGAACAAGGTGATAAAGGAGAAAAGGGTGATAGAGGTGAAATTGGTTTAATTGGAGACCAAGGTGATAAGGGTGATAAAGGAGACAAAGGAGATAAGGGAGATAAAGGAGATTGTGGAGATAAGGGTGATAAAGGTGACCAAGGAATAAAAGGAGAAAGAGGTGAAAAGGGTGATAAAGGAGACAAAGGAGATAAAGGTAGTAAGGGTGATAAAGGTGATAAAGGAGAAAGAGGAGAAAAAGGCGATAAAGGAGAAAAAGGAGATAAAGGTGATGCTGGTTCAAAAGGAGATAAAGGCGAAACAGGAACAACTGGTCCAAAAGGATTACCTGGAGATTGCGGACCAAAAGGAGATAAAGGAGATAAAGGAGAAAAGGGTTGTAAGGGAGATAAAGGAGATTGCGGGCCACCTGGTGATAAAGGAGATAAAGGATGTAAAGGAGATATGGGACCAAAAGGAGACAAGGGTGATAAAGGAGATAAGGGATGTAAAGGCGATACTGGTACTATGGGGCCAGCTGGTCCAAAAGGTGATGTTGGTCCTATAGGTCCAACTGGTCCATCAGGACCTGCTGGTGTAATGGGTCCAGAAGGACCAATGGGACCACAAGGAGAACAAGGAGACCAAGGTGATAGAGGTCAACAAGGAGATGTTGGTCCACGTGGTGAACGTGGGTCAGAAGGTCCAATGGGTCCAATGGGTCCTCAGGGTGATCGTGGTCCTAAAGGTGATACTGGTGATATTGGACCACAGGGTTTAACTGGAGAAAAGGGTCCACAAGGAGAAAGAGGTCCAATGGGACAAGAAGGTGATAAAGGTGATACTGGAGCTATTGGTCCACAAGGTCTAATGGGTCCTGTAGGTAATACATCTATTTTTTCATTTGCTACTAGTGAATCAGCAAGTAATAATTCATTTATTGGTCTTGGTAATTCATCTAATACATTTTTAAGAAATACATTAGTAGTTCCATTTAATTGCACTACAGATACATTAACATTTAATATTAGAGAATTATCAGCTAATACAAGTTACACTGCAACTTTATATGTTAATAATATAGCAACACCATTAGTCGCCACCATACCAAATGGTTCTACGTCATATAAAGTTAAAATAAATGGAAATGTTGCTCTTAGTGAATTGGATATGATTAGTATTAAGATTACAATTGGTAGTGGTAATGGAGGAGCATTAAGTAATGGAGCATGTGTTTCATTAGTAGTTAAAGAATACTAATTTTTTTAGATCTAAATATTTTTTTTTCATAATTAAATATTTAGTTTGCATATTTAATATAGGTGGTTCTTCATTATAAACTTTTCTAGCATCATAATAATTACTTAATGAAATAACTCCAAAATTCGTATATAATTCTGAAAATCTATATTTTCTAACCATAGTATTATTAAAAGTAATTATTGGAGATGGTAATGTTCTAATATATTGATAATAAGTCCAATCATTTTGATAAATATTTGGTTGAAATTGTAAATTTGGTATTAATAAAAAAGAATTATTCATATCTATAATTATTCTATTAAATGTTGGATCAGTATAAATATATTCAACACATATATATCCAATTAATATATTCCTTGAAAACATATCATCTGCTCTAATTACATGGCAATTATAACCATAATTTATTGATCCAGTAGATACATAATTATTATCATAACTAAAATATTTATAACCAATATGAGTAGCACCTTTTTGTGTTGCTTTTATTTGATAATAAATAGGCCCAAGTGTATCATTATGAGTAGGGTTAATACATCTAACGTCAACTACTGGCATATTTGGATTAGCATATTTATACAATTTATGTCCACAACCTGGACAAGGTATATTAACACAAACCCATAGTTCCAAATATGTACCAACTCCGCTTGCATTAAAATAAACATAATCTGGATCATCTATTTCTTGTTTATTTAAATATTTATTAATAGCTAATTCATCTAAATAGAAATCTCTGGCTAATTTTTTTTGTGTTTCAGGAGAAAAATATGATAATAATGTTTGACTTTGAGGACTTAAATTATATTCTATTTTTTCTATATTTTGAATTCTTTCTGACCTTCTAACATCAATTTGAACTACATCTAAATACAATGATGTATTAAATAAATATCTTAAAATATCATTATTCATATATTATAATATATATTATAATATATATGAATATTCCACCTCCACCACCACCTCCACTATCAATATATATACCACCACCACCACCACCTCTTCCACCACCGCCTGCATTTGCACCAACAGTTGAAATTATAAATCCACAAATTCCACTAAGTTCACCACTTGTAGATGCAAGAGGATTTGTTAGAAACCCTACTCATCTACATCCTTATGATATAAGATGTTTATTATTATTAATGAATATACATTTATCAGACGCCTATATTACAAATTTATTATATTTATTTGAAAGGGATATAAACTATTTTTTTACTAGTTTATTTTTTACTACACGACAACAATATGATGATGTCAATATAATATTGCCCATATTTAATATTTATGATGATGGAAATATATTAAATAAAACATATGGTTCAAATAAAAATATGTTTTATCAAACAGGTTATAAACTTATTGATATAATTAGAAATGTTAAATTAGCTCAAGCTACAACACAATTACAACAAACAAATCCAGGAAACACATTTATAGTACCTCTTCCACCTAATATTCCATTAATATATATATCAATCTATAACCATGTAATTGATAATTTAATGGCTTTATTATATTTTATAAGCCCAACATGTCCTAATGATACATTTATTTTAAATTTTGGTTCAACATTTCATGCAACATGTTTATTATTTAAAAAAATCCAAAATACAAATGTAATAAAAGTAGTTCATATAAATACAGGGTATGGTATGAATTCACAAAGTGTATATGCTAATGACGAACGATATTTTGATTTATTTGAAAAATTTTTATATTTAACACCAGAAATGATACCTCCATTTATTAAATTTTTAAAACCATTTTTATTTTTTAAAAATGCAAATTTAAGTGATCCTAATTTAGGATTTAACTATACAATGTATGTTTTAAATGATTATATTGACAGAGTATTGAATTATAAAATGGATTTTGATAGAGCATTAATGACTTTATTTTACGATAAGGCTTATAATAATATTTATGATTTTTATGTTACAATGTTCAATTCTATTAAAATGTCTGATATGGTTACTTATAATTATTTTAATAATTTATTTGATACTAGACTTTTTTATGGAAAAATGACACAAATAGGTATAAGCTATACTCCAGATCAGACTGCTGAAATAAATAGAGATTATAGTTATTTTAATAATAATAGTTTAATATTTTTTAATCATTTTATAAATAATAAACAAACTGAAATAAATGCAAGAGCAGGTAATCCTAGTTTACGTAATTATATTGAAAATGCATTGAATAATTTTTCTATATATTTTGATAATAGAATTTTATTTACATCACAATCAGCTGGAACATGTATGTTTAAATCATTATTATTATCTATGTTTTATTATTTAATTTATGAAAATGATGCTACTAATAATAACTTTTTAACAAATGTATATTTACAATTTTCTGAAAATTGTTATACAGATTTAATAAATGCATTTGAAACTGATAATAATTTGAATATTGAATATTTTTATATTTCACAAACTAGTAATTTTTCAAAAATAATTAATCAATTGGTTAAAGATGGTATAATATCATCTGAATATAAATTAGAGAAATTTATTAATAATAATATGAATAAATATAAAAAAGTAGAATTAGATTTTATTATTGATAATAGTAATTTAATAAATACAGAAAATATAAATATATCAGTTATACCTTTAACTGAACTTAATCAAATATTAGAAGGTATGAGAAATCTTAATAATAGACATAGTCATGTTCAAAAAATTAATGATTTAATTTTACTATATGTAAAAAATGAAACTTTTAAAGATATTCAAAGATCTTATAGTGAAATTGTATTATTATGTATGGTATGGGAATTATATTATCATAAAGATAAATGGGAATATGACATAAATAATTCTAATAGTTCTTATACAAATTTAATTTTTATTGATTTATTAGCACAATGTAAATTTAGACTAGAGTTTAATTATATTGAAGCTGAATGGATTTGTAAATTATATTCATATTTTTGTATGTTTTCTAGCAAAATTATTGAATGTGAATTATTAAAGAATATAGTAATAATACCAAATAATATATTTGGAGGATATAAAATATTATCTGTTAGTGCTGATATTTTTGATATAAGAGGTGAGTATACGGCAAAAATAGATATTAATAATTTAGATCAAATATATAATGACAGATTATCAAAACCACCTCGTCCATCAGTAATGCGTCCAATGATACCACCTCCACCCCCGCTACATACTGTGCAATCATCACAACAACCAATATTAACACCACCGCCAACTGTGCAATTAACACCACCATCTTTACCATATATAATATTAAATAATAGAACAGCTGAACTATATACAATTTCTAGAATTTATAAATATTTTAATTATGTTTATTTTAAAACAAATAAAATAGATGTTACATATGACTTTATAAATTATATGTTTGATAATGATGTATTTAATTTTAATCGTTTTATGATAAATCATTTTAAACATACTAATAATTTTCATATTGAATTAAGTTCTAGTTTTAAAAATATTATTTCTAATGATGCATACAAAGTAATTATTTCAAGATCAATTATTTATAATGAACCAGAAGGAACTGATATAAATAATATTTATATAATGAAATCATTTATTGATACATTTTCTATATATAGTGTTTATTTAACAGATGCTGAAAAATATAAAATTTTAAAAGAAATGTTTATTAATTGTAAACCAATTATTGATAATTATGATGATATTATAATGTCTAAATTAATTATACAAGTAGTTGAATTAATTAATGTATTATTACATGATGTATATATATCAATCGAAACTAATATTGATTTTATGCATTTTCAAATGGGTCAATATGTAAATGAAAGATTATCACAATTATATGATAATAATAGTTCAAATATTAAAGTAAAATATGATTTTTCTAATACACATTCTGCATATTATTTTTATAAAGGTTTACTTGAATTATTTGAAAATGATAGACCAATTACTAAAGCAGAAATTGATAATATAATATTAACAAATAAAAATACAATAAATTCTCCTTATTTTAATGTTGATAAAAAAAATCCTTTATTAAGAAATTTAGTAATAGGAGAAATTATAATAAATGATAAATTTAATAAAATTGATGTTTTAAAAAATAATATAAATGTAAATGGACATATTCAATCAAGATTTTTTATATTAGGTGAAATTTTAAATAATGGAAATATGTTTTCATATTATATTAATGAAAGAAGAACTCATTTAGTATATGTATTGGAAGAGTATAGATACAAAAATGAATATAATGTTCCTGCATATATGCCTGAAAATGTTATTATAGTATTTGAAATAAAACCAGGAAGTGCAGATAATTATATAATGTTAACAGGTAAAGCATATATAAATTCAAATCCAATTATATTTTCATATGACGATATTATTTCTGATTATCCATTTATGTCATTTTCAACTGAAGATACTATTAATTTAATAGAAAAGAAACAAAATGATTATATATTACATTGTATTATAAATAATAGAAACATAGAAACTAATGCATTACATCGGTTAATGAAAAATAAACATGATAACTATTATGTTAGTCTACAAATTAAACAAAATTTATTAATTCCAATAATAGATACTGATAAACAAAATTATTTGAATATATTTTATGATGTATTTAAACCATTAAAAGAGTATGTTAAATATATTCATGGTGTAGTTTCATCAAATTTTAGCATTAAATTACGTAATTTAGTAGGTCTTGATGTAATATCATTATTAAAATCAAGTGGACAATTAGAAGAAATATTTAATAAAACTAGAACAAATATTAATAAAATTATTAATGATATTTTATTAACTCAAAATGCTACATTTGTTAATTTAGTTGAATGGATTAATGATGAAACAAATAATTCATTAACATCATATGATGATAAATTAAATTGTTATTTAGATTGTAGTAAAATAAATACAACATCATTCAAAACTGAAATTAAAAATGTTAAATATGCATTACTAAGAATTAGAAAATATTTAACAAGTAGATTATCACATAATCATCGTAACTACATTCAATTTTTATATAAAAATTATTTTACATGTACTCTGATAATGCAATCTAATATTTATATTAACTCATTAAATAGATTATTAAATACACTAAATAAATGCGATACAATGTTATGTCATGAATTAATTGAAATGAATAATATATTTAATAAAAAACCAAATTATGAACTCCCAATTATTTGTGGTATTGTTGAATTAATTTTTGGTAATATTATTAAAAATGAACAATGGGATAAAATAAATTCTATATATAAAAATTATTTAAATAGAACTAATAAAAAATGGGAAGTTCATCAATTTATGATGGGTAAAGGTAAAAGTAGTATAATAACACCAATGTTATTAAGTATGCTTTATTATAATGAAGAAACTAATATTAATCTAGTTGTTCCGGAACATTTAAAAAAGCAAACTAAAAATACATTAGTAGAATATGAAATGTTTTTAGGAATTACTACAAATGTATATTCAGATAATGAAATAAAATTAAAATTTTTAGATAGTTCTCTTAATATAATGTCTAGTATTTTAGTTATAGATGAATTTGATTTTATGTATAATCCATTACAGAGCAATTTTAATAAAATTGAACTAGATGAACAAATATCTGATGATAAAATTAAAAGAGTGTTTAATATAGTAAATAGTATTTTAATAAATAAGAAAAGATATAGAAGTAGACCATATAAAGTTATATCTGAAGTTCAAAATATATTAGCTGATAATAATAATGTTAGAAATGTAAGTTATGGAATGAGTGTTAAAGAAAATTATAGATATTGTATTCCATATATGAGAAAGGATAGTCCAAATGAAGGTTCTAAATTTAGTTCAATTCTTTTAACAATGGTTTTAACAATTTTATATTTTTATAATCCCTCTCATAATAAATATATTTTAGAAGAAAAGGATATTATATTTTTATATATTAATAAAAACAAAAAATTATTAAAAAAACTATTAAGATTGTATAACATTAATCAAACACAATTAGATGATATATTATATGATTTTAGACAAATAGATATAAATGATATGCCAATAATTCCTGAAAGTATAATGAGCGAATATATTGTTCAAGTAGCATCACTATTAAAGAAAGCATTAATTATTCAAAACTGTTCTTTCATTGATATAATTAATATGAATAGTAAATGGCAAGTAGGTTATTCAGGAACAGTAAATATTGATATGAATTTTCCAGTAATACAAAGTGTTGTTAAATATAATGAAAATATTATTAAAGATGTAGACGAGGAGAAAAATGTTAAAAAAGCATTAACTAATGAACCAACTATTTATGCATTATATAAACATAATATAAATGATGTATTTAATATTGTTATTAATAATAATTTTAGTGTTCTAATTGATGGCTGTGCCGCTCTAAAGGATTATGATAATAAAGAAGTTGCTGAAATATTATATAATAAATCATTAGCTAAAGGTAAAAAGAAAATAATTATTTATTTATTAAAAGATGATACAAAAATGATATATAATGGAAAACATATTTTATATCAAGAAAAAATGTATAAAACTCAAGAAATTATATATTATTATAGTCAACGTCATATAGTTGGTATTGATTTTAAACAACCAAACATATTAAATGGATTAATATTAATAGATAATGCAAATATTTATACTGATATATCTCAAGCTATTTATCGTATGAGAAAATTAAATAAAGGACACACTGTAAAAATATGTTATATTAAACCAAATTATTCATCAGTATTAAATTCATCACAGGAAGTATATGATTTAATAGTAGCTAATGAAAGAAGAATAACGGAGCAGAATAAGTCAATGTTATTATATCAATATTTGAAATTTTTTATTCGTAAAATATATACAAAACATTATTTTGAAGTTGATTTAAATATTTTTAATAAACCTACAGAAGAAACTATATTTGAAAAAATAGCTCATAATATATTTGGATTAAAATATGTATCTACTAATCCACTTGTAAATAATAAAATATTAGAATTAGAACAAGCTGGAAAATTAAAAATATATAATACTAAAATAAATGATGATGTAATTGATGAATTATTAAGACAATTTATGCTTTACGATTTAGACACCTTATTAAAATTAGTATTTAATACTAATAGTACACAAAAAGAAGTCACATCTGAAACACAAACCCAAACACAAACCCAAACACAAACTCAAACTAATACAGCACGTACTGCAAATGCACATGCTGACTTTAATGAAATTTATAGAACAATTTCATTTAAATTAAATCCTTTATATGACGAAAATATATTTATACGCAATTATACATATGCACAAGTTAATGTGGATGGTAATATATTAGTTTTCTCATATAATTTGATTAAGAATATGCCTGGAAATAATGAAGTAATTGTTATTAAAATAAACGATAATATTTATTTATTAGACCATATATCAGTATTTAGTCATTATGTTTATATGAAACCAATATATTCATTAAATGGACAATTGATAAATCATATTGTTTTTAATGATTTACCTAAAGTAATTGATTTTAGTGAAATCTTTAATTGTACATTAGTTCATATAAATACATTAACTCAAAATGTAACTGATGAAATAAATATTGGATATATAATATTTGGTATAACAGAAGATTTAAGTCCAATTAAATATGTTGATTGTTCATCATCTTTTATGCATGATATAAAAGTATTAATGGCATTATCTCAAGTTGATATATTTAAAACAAATGAAATAGAATTAACTAATGCAATTAGTAATATTAATTTAAATGATGAATATACAAGAAAACATAGAATATTTCAACTCTTTGGTGATTTTATTAAAAGATATACACAATATTTAATAGAGTTCTATCTAAGTATACCAATTACTAATATCACTGACAATATTAAATATGCTCCTGCTCCTTATCCATTTGATAATCCATTAATTAGTCATGATTTAGGTACAACATTAAATAAAAGAAATATTTATCATAATTTAGAACATTACCAAGTTGTAACTAATTAATTAGAGATGATAATTTATTGAATAAACAAGTAATACATTCACAATCTTTATTTATCAATATATCATTTAATTTTTTTAATTTATTAATTATAACTTTATCCCAAAGGCAAATAAATAATTCTAAATATGTTAATCTAATAGTTGGTTCTATTTTATTATCATCAGTATATTTTTTTAATAAAATCATTGCTTCAGGTGATATTAATTTATATTTAATAATATCATTTTTTATAATATAATATGCATTTGTATTAATATTATAAAAAAGATTAATTATTTTTAAAATTTTATTCGTTGTTTCTTTATTTAGAGAGCATTGTTGTAAAGTAGAATTATTTGAATTAAGATATCTTTTAATATGAACTGGTATTGATTTAATTTGATTATTATTATAATTAAATTTTTTTAATTTATATAAACCATGAATAAAATTAATATCCATCAATAAATTATTATTACATTCTAGTTCTTCTACATTATTACCTTCAATCTGTATTTTAACCAATTTATTATAACCAATATATATTTTTTCTATATTTTCTTTTAAGAATATTTTTGAAAGATAATTATGAGAAACATCAATTGTTTCTAAATTAGGTAATATAGGTAGTGTTTTTAATTTATTATTAAACGCGTAGAGATGTTTAAGATTAGGTAATAGTGGTAATTCAACTAATTCATTATTATATATTTCTAACTCTTCTATACTTGTTACTATAGGTAGTATTTTTATTTTATTATTTGATGCATTTAATTTTTGTAGATTAATAAAATTTGCAATGAAATCTACATTATCTAAATTACAATCATTGCATCTTAATACCTTTATATTTGAATAAAATTCATTTGGAATATCTTTAATATTTTTATATTCATAAAATTCAATATTATTATATAATTCTAATTTAATTGGCATTTATAAATAGTTATTTATATAATTAAATAAAATAATCAATTTTTATTTTACAAACTGTCCTACCAATTTTTGTCATTTTTTTTATCTTGACAAAATTCTAAATTAGGTAAATAAGGTAAATTTTTTCTTTTAATATTAGAATTATAACAAATTAATTCTTTTAATTTAGGAAACGGATGAATTTTTTCAATAGCAATATTATCACTACAATCTAATTTTTCCAATTCCATATAAAAATCCATTTCTTCTACAAAAGAACTATAAATACCTAATTCTTTTAATTTTGGCATTTTTCCAATTGAATATAATTTACATGTTCCAGCAACATTTAATATTTCTAAATTTGGAAAATCTGGTAAATATTTTAAATTGTTTCCTGATAATAATAGTATTTTTATATTATTATTAGTACTAATAGTTGTTAATTTATTACTTTGCATTTCAACAGATTCCAATTTATAACAATATTCAAAACTAATAATTTCTTCTACCTTACTTTTATTACAAACTAATTGTTTTAAATTACGAAAATAACTTAAATCTAATATTTTAATATTATTAAGAGACACATTTAATTCTTCTAAATTTGGGAATTTTAATCCAATATTATTAATATCTTTAATTCTCATTTCAAATGCTTCTAATGAAGTAATTTTATCACATATGTCTTTAGGAACATCACTTAATTTATCAAATTTATAAGATTTTTTTTCACAATACAATTCATATGGCATTAATTAATATCAATTTATATGATTTAATAAATTTATCAATTTTTATTTAAGATTATAAATATTGATAATTATTATATAAAAATCTATTTTTAATTATAATAATGAAAATAGATATTAATAATGTAATATTAGTTGATACATCGTATACAACATTTCATCGTTTCTTTGCAACTATGAGATGGTTTTCATTTGCTAATAAAGATGCATTTAAAGAACATAAAGATGATAATACATATGATTGGAGTCAAGAACCACTATTTATTGAGAAATATTCTAAAATGTATTTAGAATCAATTATCAATTTAGTAACAAAAAAAGTATTTAGTGATAGTATAGTTATATTTTGTCAAGATGCACCATCAGATACATTATGGAGACATGAGTTTGCTGAATGTTATAAAGGAAATAGAATGGATTTATCTGAAAAATATAATTTCAAACCAACATTTAAATATACATATGATACTTTAATCCCTAAATTAATAAAAGAAAATAAGAATATCCATTCATTACTTGTTCCAAGAATGGAAGCAGATGATTTAATTGCACTAGCAACTAAATATATTAAATACAAAAGACAGAACAAAACAACATATATTGTATCTGGTGATAATGATTTTTTACAATTATGTCATGATAAATTATATATTGCGGATTATAAAAAAGATTATTTAATTCATCTAACAAAAGAAGAAGCAAGAGAAGCATTAAGACAAAAAATAGTATCTGGAGATTGTAGTGATAATATTCCATCAATATTTATAGATCAAAAGATTGATAATAAAACAAAAAAAATGGTTAAAGAAAGTAAAGAAGCTATGAAAAATTTTTTAAAAGAAAATGAAAAATCTAATAGTCAATATCAAAAAAATAAAAAAATGATTAGTTTTAAATATATACCAAAACATTTTAGAAAGCCAGTTTATAAAAAAATTAAAATCATAGTTTAATATATAATGTGTGGTATATTTGGGATAATTTCTATAAATAAAATTAATATATATAAATATATTTTAGATGGATTAATACAATTACAAAATCGTGGATATGATTCATCTGGGATTGGTATTATTAATGATAATAATTCTTTTGAAATAATAAAAAAAGCTTCTACTAACGAAATAAATTCATTAGAATATATTAATAATTATATTAATAATAATATTAATAATTTTATAGGTATAGGACATAATAGATGGGCTACTCATGGTGGTAAAACTGATTATAATGCTCATCCTCATACAAGTAATGATAATAAAATATTATTAGTCCATAATGGAATTATAGAAAATTATTTAGAATTAAAAAAAATGTTAATAGAAAATGATTATACATTTTATTCAGAAACTGATACTGAAGTTATTGTGAATCTAATATCATATTTTTATAAAAATAATAACATAGTTGATAGTATAAATGAAACTATTAAATTGATAAGAGGGACATATGGATTAATTATTTTATGTATTGATAATCCAGATTATATTTATTGTATTAGACAAGGAAGTCCTATATTAATTGGTAATAATAATAATATATGTATAATTACTTCAGAACAAAGTGGATTTTGTAAATTGGTTAATAATTATATGGTTCTTGATAATAATGATTTATGTATTATTAATAAGAAGAATAATTGTATTAATATTACTACTAATACTGAATATAAATTAAAAGAAATCAATTTAGATAATTATAATTTATCTCCATATCCATATAAACATTGGACTATAAAAGAAATATTTGAACAACCTTATTCAATTAATAGTGCATTGAATTTTGGTGGTAGAATTAAAAATGATTATGAAGTTAAATTGGGTGGAGTTGAAAATTACAGTGATTTATTAAAAGATGTAGAACATATAATATTTTTAGGTTGTGGTACATCATATCATGCTGGATTATATGCAACAAATATCTTTAAAAACTTATGTAATTTTACAACTGTTAGTGTTTTTGATGGTGGAGATTTTAATGAAATTGATATTCCAAAAAAAGGTAAAACTGCATTTGTATTAATATCTCAATCAGGTGAAACAAAAGATTTACATAGAATTATAAAAATAGCAAATGATAATAATATTGAAAATAATATAATAACAATTGGTATAGTAAATGTAGTTGATTCATTAATCGCTAGAGAAGTATTATGTGGTATTTATTGTAATTCTGGAAAAGAAACAGCAGTTGCATCAACAAAAGCATTTACTAGTATGATTATTTGTATGTCATTATTAGCAGTATGGTTTGCTCAGAAACAAAATATTAATTTATTAAAAAGAAAACAAGTTATAAATGATTTACGTAATTTATCAGAACAATTTAATAAATGTATAATTAATTGCGATGAAATTATTAAAAATATGATATTTCATACAGAAGATAATAATATGTTTATATTAGGAAAAGGCACAGATGAATACATTGCTTATGAAGGTGCTTTAAAAATAAAAGAAATTTCTTATATACATGCAGAAGGATACTCATCTAGTTCATTAAAACATGGACCTTTTGCTTTATTGGATGAAAATATGAGAGTTATATTATTAGATTGTAATGATTATCATGATAAAATAAGAAATTGTTATGAAGAAGTTAAATCAAGATATGCTCCAATTTTATTAATTAGTAATAATGATAAAATAAATCATGAAAATAAAATAATGATACCATATAATAAAACATTTGGTTCTTTATTAGCAGTTGTACCTCTTCAATTAATAGCATATTATAATTCAATAAATAATAAAAAATTTCCAAATATAAATCCAGATTTACCAAAAAATTTAGCAAAAGTAGTCACTGTAGAATAACTTGAATAAGTTTAATTTAAAAATATTTATAAATTAAATTAATGGAACAAATTATACAAAAGTTAGAAGAAATAAGTAATAGATTAGAAAGAATTGAAGAAATATTAGAAAGAATTGAAAATAAACAAAATAAAATAGAAAATAATACTGAAAAAATGGATAATCATATACAATTTGTAGAAAATGTATATGATAAACTTAAGCAACCATTATTATATATTTCTAATAAAGTTAATAGTTATATTGGAATATCAGCAGTTACTTTACCAGAATTAGAATAATTAAAATTAGAATAATTAAAATTAGAATAATTAAAATTAGAATAATTAAAATAATTTATTCATCACTCAATGTAATCATTATTAAACCACCTACTATCGCAAAATTCTTTAACATATCGTTTATTTCGGATGGTTTAGTAATTGGATGATATATTAATGTTGCTAATATTGTAAAACCAATTAAAAGCCATGAACCAATTTTCAATAATAATGGCATTTTATTAACTAAACCAACTATCATTAAAGCTGGTGCAACTACTAATAATAAAATTGAAATTATTATTAAACCTTGAGAAATAGGATATGTAAAAATACTTGAAAACATTCCATTGTTTACTCTTTCGTGAAAGCCGAGTGTAGTTTCATTGAAATCAAATATTTTGTGAAAACCAGAATAAACAAACAAAATGCATATTAACACAATAGCTAAAATTTTCATAAATTTTTTATATTCTATCATATATATATTATTTTAGATTTTTATATTCACTAAATACGTTGTTAATGCAAATAATACACCACCCCACAATGTATCTATTATTACTGTATTTATAGACCATTTTTCAAGTAAAGCATAATTTGTCATTTCGTATACAGCATATATACACAAACCTAATATAAATGCATTAAATATTTTTTTATTTAAACTATTATTTGTATTTAAAATGAAATAATTTAAAGAACCTATTAATGCTATATAACAAATAATAGTAGGTATAATACGAAATGTCATTGGTGATTTTTGAACATCTAATATTTGTTGTTTAAAATGAGATGAAATTAAATTTAAATATATAAAATCAATTACTGGTAAAATTATAATAGATTTCAATAAAGTATCCATTATATTAATTTGAGATTATATTAATTAGTGTTGTACCAAAGTTTATGATTAACCTTGGCATAATGATAGCTTTGCTTTCTCAACTGTACTCAAATAATAAAAAACTAATGATGTAATTGTTATATTAAATAATGCAACATATATATCCATTTTATTGCAAATTGGATTATCATTCTTTATGTAATATGCATCTTCTATATATTCATTATCTTCATCACTATCATATGGGTTATTTACATAATATATTGTCATTATAAAATATATTATGTATTTTTTAAATTAATTTATTTTGCTAATTGTTATTTTTTTATTAATCATACTTTTTATAATTTTTTCTATGTTGGTATCATTTTTATAATCATGTAAATATTTTATTTCTTTAATTCCTGCTGCTATTAATATTTTAAAACAATTTATGCAAGGATAATGTGTAATATAAGCAATCGCATCAATAGTTGATACACCTCTATGAGCACAATCAGCTATAGCATTACATTCAGCATGAACTGTAGCCTGTTCATGAGTATGAGAACCTTCTGTAACTATAATACTATTATGTAGAGCTCCAGGTAAAAAACCATTATATCCTGCACTAATTATACGATTATTATAAACTAAAACACAACCAACATGTAATCTATGACAAGGTGAACGACATGATATTAATAAAGCAGTTGAAATAAAATAATCATCCCAATCAATTCTATTATTATCATTTAATGATTTATGCGATGTTATTATATCTTGTATCAATTTATTCATTATTTATCATGAATTCTAATTTTTAAAAGATAATCAGAGTGGTATAAAGCAATTGCTAATGCAAAACAACCAATACCTGCTCCTAAGTGGAACCAATGTGGGAAGCAATTAGGAAGTATCATTTTAACCATGTTACATTGAGTATCATGAGGTAAAAAGGAGAAATATAAAGAACATAAAACTAATATTATAACGAATATTTCGATTATCATATATATATTTATATAGATATTTAATATTCATATATGAAACTTAAAAAAAAATTTATATGTAAAAAAAAATATTTAAATAAAATTAAATATATAAAAAATATTAAATATTTTAATAGAGATACACCAAATGATGTGTATATAATAGATTCAATTGATAATATAAACATTCATAGTACAAAAAACATTAATTTTGCTGATATAGTTTATGGTTTTATTATATTAACTACTTCTTGTTTTATATATTATAATTTATAAAATACATATGGTTTTTAATATGTGAAAACCAACAAAGGTTATTAGCACATCTCATTTCTCTACCATTTAACCATCTCCATGGTCTTTCATATTTACATAAATATTTAGGAATAATTTCACCTCGTTTAATAATTTTTCCTAAATTTTGATGATTTCTAGGACACAAATACGGTGTTTTTTTATATATACATTGAGGTCCAAAAATACATGGTTCCTCAAGAATAATATCATATGGTGCATATTCTGTATAATGAAAATGATGATTAGATATTTTATAAGGAGTTAATTTATTAAATTCAATTATAACATCAGGCATATCTAATGTATTAAATAATTGCTTTATTAAATACGTTTGTTGATTAATTATTTCAGAATTATAATATTCGTCTTCCATTCTTATTATTAATAAATTAATATTCTTTATAACATAATTTTTATATTTGAATAATTAATCATAAATAATTTAAAATAGTGTCATATCAGTACAACTATCAGATGATACTAATTTAACATCACTAATAAATATACCATTATCAGTCTTAAATGAATTGGTTTTATTATAAATTTGTACACCAATATTTTTCCCAATTAATGTAGATCCTTTAGTTATAGTTAATTTTAAAGTAACAGTACCTTCATCTGTTATATCTGTATTAGTTTTATACGTTTTTACTGTTCCGTCTGATGCTTTTTTAACTGACACAGTTAATGAACCTCCTATTGCATTAAAACCTGCTGTATTAAAAGAAAACATAGATGGAGTTATTAGTAGTCCGTTATAATATAATCCTATATTATATTTAAAAAGATATTTTTCAGTTGTTTTCTTTCTTAAAACAGTTGCTTGTAAAGTATATATCCCTTCTTTATATACACCAATTGGTGCAGATACATTAAACATATTTTGTTTAGTAGTTGCTTGAACTGATGAAAAACTACCTTGTTGTATATAATTAGTAAATGATGAGTTTTGTAATAATAAAACCATAATTGTCCCATTTGGTATTAAATTAGGATAATCAATATAATCTGCTGGATTTCTAGGTTCTATTTTTTTTGTAGAATTGTAATTATAAATGTCATATAATATTGCTTTGTGATTATTATAATCATACTTCCAACCATAAATATTATAATTATTATCACCAGCTAATATTGTATCATATCTAAAGTCGCCATTAGTAAGAATATTATTACAATATCTTCTGATAATATTTAAATTATAATAATAATAGGAAAAACATTTATAAATAATATTTATATCATCATCACTCCATGAATTAGGCACATATACATTCGTAATACCTCTCAATTGCCAAAAAAATGCTAACTCGCCAATAGTTGTTGGTATTTTTCCATTAAATGTTATATTTTTTATACGATAACAACGATAAAATGCTTTTGTATCTATAATATCAAGATTATTTGGAAAAATAATACTTGATAATCCATGGCAATCAAAAAATGCACCCATACCTATTTTAATAAGACTATTTGGTAATTTTATATCTGTTAAATTAACGCAATAATTAAATGCCTCAGTATCTATAGTAGTAAGATTATTAGATAAAGTTATACTGGTTAATTCTGTACAATAATAAAATGCACTTTCTCCAATAACAGTAATACTATCTGGTAATTTAATATTCTGTATTCCAGTGCAACCAGAAAATGCACTATCGCCAATACTTGATACATATGATTCATTACCATCTTTTTTACCCCAATATATTTTAGTAATGAATGTTTTATTTTCAAATAAATTATTTCCTATTTTAGTAATATTTATTCCATTAATAGTTAATGGAATTAAAACTTCAGCAGATTTTCCATTAAATATTATTAGAGTGCCATCTGATGATACTACAAAATCTGATTGTATTGATTTTGTAGTTATATTTGAAGTAGTTGTTTTTATAATTGAACTAGTACTATATTCAGTTAACATTTTTCCAACTAAAGCTGATGGGGTCTGCCCTACAATAGAGGCCGCATTACTTAATGATTTATCATAACCTAAATCTACAAAATTAAATTTTTGTAGAGAATTTTTAGTAGTAAACTCATCTATATTTGCTTTACTCCATAAATGATGATAAACAGTTATTATAGTAGTATTAAAATTTAAAAACACCTCAGGTTCCATTGTTGGTAATATTCCATCAAATTTTATTTCCTTTAAATTTCCACAATTAAATGCACCTGTTTCTATATATGTAACACTATTTGGTATAATAAAATTTGATATATTATAACAATTGTTAAATGCATTAGAACCTATACGTCTAATATTATTAGATATTATTATTTCATTTAAAAAATTTTTAGACTTAAATGCATTATTACCAATTGCAATGATATTTATACCATTAATTTTAAGTGGTATAATAACTGTATCAGATGTTCCATTATATCCAATTATGGTTGAACCATCAGATGATACTTTAATATTATTCAAATCAATAAAATTAATATTTTTATTTGAATATATTTTAAAATTATTTTTATCATTATCATTCCATGAAATCATATTAATATTAACATTGTTAGCTATATCAAAAAATGCATTATTTCCAATAGTTGGTTTAATACCATTAAAGGTAATACTACTTAATTTAGAACAACCTTTGAATGCATCCTTACCAATCATATTAAGAGTATCTGGTAATATAACACTAGTTAATAAAGTACAATTTGAAAATGAATTATCACCAATTGAAGTAATATTACTACCAGTAAAATCTACTTGTTTAAATAAATAATCACTGAATGCACCATTTTTAATTCTTGTTATATTAATATTATTAGATGTAGGTGGTATAGTTATTTCATAAATGGGGCCGTTATACCCAGCAATCTGATAAAAATTATCATATAATTCTATTTTAAAACCAATTATTTCAAAATATTCTTGAGGTTTTTTTGTTAATTTTAATAACAATAAAAATAAAAATAATATTATAATTAATATTATAACGATCATATTAATTATAAATTAGAAAAATAAATTTTTTTATTATTACAGTTAATCTAATAAAACTGGTTTTTTATAATTATTATACATATAACTTATATGAGATAAGGTGATGATAAATAAAAATACTAAATACATTTGTGCATATAATTCTTCATCTGATTTTCTTTTCATATCTTCACGCCATTTATATGCTTTTAGTATCATATCTCTTTTATATTGATAATCCATTATATATAATATTGATTTAAATTAATGATAAACTAATTATTAACTAGTTATTAATTAGTTGTAGTTGAAGCTATTGGTGGTTCATCATATATATATGGCGGATTTGTTTTAATTGGCTCATTTATTTCGTCAGAAACATTTACTTTGTCAGGAGTATCAGTTCCATCAGCTTCTGATAAATTAGGAGCTATAGGAGAATTGTATTTTGTAGTTGTAGATGTAGATGTTGATATTACTATATCTTGATATGATGGTTTTGGGTTTTGATTATCTATTACTATATTAGTAAGAGTAGATGTAGCTGTTCCAGCTGCTAATCCAGCTACTATTCCTCCTGCTATTCCTCCTGCTATTCCTCCAGATATAGAACCAGCTAATGGACCAGCGACTGCACCAACAACTAATCCAACTGCTACACCTAACACATTACCTAATAAATTTTTATTCTCATCTAAATTTACAAAATCAAATTTATTATAAAAATTTTTATTTTTAAAATCATCAATATTTTCCTTAGTCCATGAATGATGATTAATTGTTAATTTATTTGATATATTATTAAATATTCCAAATATTATAACAGGATATCTACCTTCAAATGTGATTTTTGTTAATTCTGTGCATAGAGTAAAAGCATCCGGTTTAATATCAGTAACATCTTTTGATATATATATATATGATAAACTTGAACAATTAAAAAATGCGAAAGAACCTATAGTTGTAATATTATTTGGTATTGTAAGATCTAATAAATTTATACAATTAATGAATGCATAATTACCTATAGTTTTAACATTTGTTCCAATGTTATTTAAATCACCCCAGTATAAATATTTAATTGATTTATGTTTAAATGCATTATCACCTATTTCTGTAATATTTATACCATTAATTTTAAGTGGTATTATAATTGTATCTGATGTTCCACTATATCCATTTATAGTTGAACCATCAGATGATAGTTTAAAATAATTCAAATCAATAAAATTAATAGTTTTATTTGAATATGTTTTAAAATTATTTTTATCATTATCACTCCATGAAAAAATATGAACATTAACATTAACATTGTTAGCTATATTATAAAATGCATTAGTTCCAATAGTCGGTTTAATACCATTAAATGTAATACTACTTAATTTAGAACAACCTTTAAATACATCATTACCGATCGTATTAAGAGTATCTGGTAATATAACACTTGTTAATTCAATACAATTTAAAAATGCACTATCGCCAATTGAAGTAATTTTACTACCAGTAAAATCTACTTTTCTAAATCCATAATAATTAAATGCACCATTTTTAATTCTTGTTATATTAATATTATAAATTGTATGCGGTATAGTTATTTCAAATAAAGAACCATTATATCCATTAATTTGATAAAATTTATCATATAATTCTAGTTTAAAATCAGTTGTTTCAAAATATTCTTGATTTTGTTTTAATTTTAATAAACATAAAAATAAAAATAATATTATAATTAATATTATGATAATCATATTAATTATAAATTAGAAAAATAATATTATAATTTCCTATTATTTTAGTTGACTAAAGTACTTGTAGGAGTTGTAGGAGTTGTAGGAGTTGTAGGAGTTGTAGGAGTTGTAGGAGTTGTAGGAGTTGTAGGAGTTGTAGGACTTGTAGGAGTTGTAGGAGTTGTAGGACTTGTAGGAGTTGTAGGAGTTGTAGGAGTTGTAGGAGTTGTTGGAGTTGTAGGAGGTTTTGATGGTTCCATGATAACAACTGGCATGCGGGATGGTATTATTATATCAGGGTTTATTCTTTCTTTATCTGTAATATCAGTACCAAATGCATTATTCAATATAGGAGGTCTTAGAACAGAACTAGTAGTTGGAATATTATCTGATTGATTAGAATTTATACTTAATAATAAACCAGCTGCAAATACAGCCATTCCAATAGCCGCAGCTCCTGCTACACCAGCGCCTAATCCACCTAATAAAACACCACCTCCTGTAACAATTCCAGTTCCAACCCCTCCTACAACTGCTGAAACAACATCTTGTGATTTTTTAGCACTTACAGCAGGAACAACTACTGGTCCTGTATCTGGTTTTAGTGGTTTTACTATAGCTTCTTGTGCTGCACCAGTCACTACACCAAAAGCAGTACCAGCAGCACCAACAGATAAACCATTTGCACCTAATCCACCAGCATTGACACCCATACCACCAATAGCAGCGCCAGCTGAGTTAGCTTGTGCTTCAAATAATTCACGATTGTATCTATCATTAAGAATATATAATAATATTAATATTAATATTAATACAAAAAATATTTTATACATAATATAATTATATTAGAAATTATATTAGAAATTATATTAGAAATTATTAGTAGTAAAAGTTAATATAAAGCATGTTTAATAACATCATCAAAATTTTTAACTAATATTACTTCAAATATGTTATCTATTAATTTAGGATTATTTTTAATAACATTTTCTAAATCAATTTTATTATTATACGGTATTAATGCTTTATTAGCTCCTCCTCTTTTAGCTGCATTTAATTTCTCATCTAGTCCACCAATTTCAGTAACTTCTTCTCTTAAATTAATTTCACCTGTCATTGCAACTAAATGATTAACTTTTTTATTTATTAATCTTGAATAAAATGCTAATGTCATAGCAGCACCAGCTGATGGACCTTCTTTCCCAGTACTACCATCAGGACAGTGAATATGAAAGCATTCTGGTGTTTTAGACCATTTATTCATCCAAATATTTTTTATATTTTCATCCAATTTATTCCATGCAACAGATAGAGCTACTTCAATACTTTCTTTAATTACTTCTCCTAATGAACCTGTTGCTTTTACTGTCATAACATCTTTAGCTGGAATTAAAACAGATTCAATAGGTAAAACCCCACCTTGGCCTAAACTATTTGCCCATAAACCATTAACCATTCCAATTCCATCTTTATTATGAACTGTTAGATGAATATATTTTGGCTTTGATTTATATAATTCATTATAAATTTCTTTTGATACATTAATTGGAAATTTAATTAATTCATCGCCAATCTTAGATTTAGTTAAATTGGCTTTATTTAATTCTCTGATAATTTTATATAAATGCTCTTTTAATCTTCTAACACCCCCTTCATTAGTATAATTATTTATTATGTCACTTAATATTTCTTCAGATATAATTACATCTGTTTCTTTTATACCAACATCCTTACATATATCTTTTAATAAATAATTACTAGCTATATGTAATTTCATATCATTTGTTAAATATTTGGTTTCAATCATTGTAATACGGTCTCTCAATATATAATTTATTTTAGATGGCTCATTAAATGAAAATATAAATGTTACTTTTGATAAATCCAAATCAATATCATAAAAATATTTATCACGGAATAATTTATTTTGAACTGGATCTATTAAATGAATTAATAAATTTATAATCTCTTCTCCTCTTGGTCCTTCGCTAACTTTATCCAATTCATCAAAATAAATAATTGGGTTCATACATTTAGCATCCATTAAAGATTGAGCGATACGACCATAAATAGAACCTTCATAAGTAAATGAATGACCATCTAAGAATGAACTATCTTGAGCACCTCCTAATGAAATAAAAATAAATGGCTTATCCATTGCTTTAGCAATACCTTCTTTAATAATTGATGATTTACCATTACCAGGTGGCCCCCATAATGCTATCACTGCACCTTGACAATTTGGATTTCTAATATTCTGAGCCATCATATTTACTATTTGTTTTTTAGCATTATCATGACCATAAACTGCCTTATCCATTAATTCAGTTAGATTATTTAAAAATTTAGAAACATTCTTTGATTTAATTGAATTTAATTCCAATCCTTTATAACAACCAAATGGAATTTTCATTACATCCTCAACCCATTTACGATTTTTCGAACCAAAATTTGATATTGAAAATATTTTTCCTAAAATTATTTTTTTAGTTGCATTATTTATAGGTGCTTGAAGAATTTTAAATAAATATGGCATCTTTTCAGTATTTTCTTTAATAATCTCAGTAAGTTGATTCATTGATTGTTCTTTTTTATCTTCATCTAAATCTTTGAAATAATCAATAATATCATTAGTACTATTGGTTGTTTTTGAAATTTTTTTTAATTCTGATAGAAAACTAATTGTATTTTTGTCTAAATCATCTCTTAGTCTTATTTTATCAAATGAATCTGTATCATCATCATCTGATTCTGTTTGGTAATCTTCATCTGAATCATCATCTTCTACAATAAAACTATCATCGCTATCTTCTTCACTATAATTAATAACATTAATATCTATTTTATTTAATTTTCTTTCTTTTTTAGGAACATCATTTTCATTTTTCTTATTTTCTAAAAATTTAATAACATCAAAATTATTATTATCCTTTTTTGCTTCTATTATATCATCTATTATTTTAATAGATATAGAAGCACATGCATTAATTAATAAAATAGTATCAGTATTTTTTTCTTTTTTATATAATTTTTTAGAATGAGTAAATACAAATTTGAGACCTTCTAAAAATAAATTTAATTTATTATTTTTAATTTTTTGTTTTTTAATAGTACTTATAATACTTTCTATACTATGATAAGTTAATTCTTTAATTAAATTATCTTCATCAAATGGTGCCTTACGTTTTCTTGTATTATTTATATTAACATGTGTAATCCATTTTTGAATATCTGTATCCATTATTTAGTAAATCAAAGTATCATTTTAAATGGTTAGTAATATTATATGAAATATTATATGATATATTATAATGGGAGTTGAAAGATTTTTCTCAAGTTTAAAGCGAGATTATAATTTTATTCATAAAGTTAATAAAAAAATAGATGGAGAACATTTATTAATTGATTTTAATAGTATTGTTCATATAACATCACAATTTTTATTAGAAAAAATAAGGACAGATGTAGATAAAAATGAAGATTATACTAAAGATATATTCGAAGCAACATTAATTGAAGAAGTTGGTTTATATATTGAAACATTATTAAAAGAACAATTTCATTGTAGTAAAATAATATCAATTACTATTTGTGTAGATGGTGTGCCTTCCATGGCTAAAATTAATGAACAAAGAAAAAGACGTTATATGGGTGAAATTGTATCTAAATTAGTTGAAAGAGATGAAACACGTAAATTTAGTTGGTCCCGTAATAATATTAGTCCTGGAACACATTTTATGAAAATTATGATGGATTATCTAGTAAGTAGTAATTTTGAAGCAAGATTAAATAAATATTGTATTAATCTTAAACATTATATTGTATCAGGAATAGATATGATGGGAGAGGGTGAAATGAAAATATTACATTATATAGATGATTTAATTAAAAAACATACTCAATATAAAAATGATAATTTTATTATTTATTCCCCAGACTCTGATGTGATTATATTATTATTAATGAAATCAGCTGAGATTAATATTAATTTATATATGTTAAGATATGACCAACAATTATCTACATATAAAAATCCAGTTTATAATATTATTGATATTAATCATTACAAAAAAATATTATATGAATATGTATCTAGTCGTATTAATAAGAAAATAGAACAAAATGCAGTAATAATGGATATAGTATTTATATTAACTGTATTTGGTGATGATTTTTTACCAAAATTAGAAACTGTTCGGGTTAATACAGATATTAATCTAATAATGGATCATTATATATTAAATTTAATTAAATATGGATACATATTAGATAAAAAAAATAAACTCTATGAAATCAATATTGATAATTTTATGGGATTTTTAAAGTCATTGCAAAATAAAGAAGATTATTTTCTTAGAAGAAATGCTAGATATCATGTTTCATCTAATTATAATAGAATTGTAGATAATATAGTTGGTTATCAGATGAATTTATTGAGAGAATTAATAGTTGAATATTTATGGAAATTTATTTATTATAACAAACCTGAATTTATATCAGTTTCACCAATGAATGCCTACAAACATATTGAAAAAGATATGTTAAATAACTTTATGAATAAACCAGAGTTAAAAGTAGATGTAAATATAATTAATAAATTTACTAAAAATAATTTTAAAAATGAAATAATTTGGGATAAAATGTTAAATATAATTAGTAACTATTATATCGAAATATTAAATATAATAGATGGAAAGAAATTAAAGAATAAAGGTATTTATACAAATGAAATTTTTTTTATAGAAGCATTGCCTAATCAATTATTGAAAGATATAATTATATATTTTTATTCAACTTATGAACTACCAATACTTATTCCATTAAAAACAGAACATGATAAAATATTAATTCATAATTATAAATCTGATGAAAATCCACACAATAGAAATTTACACAAAATGAATAGAGAAGAAAAAGATTTTTATAAATTAGAACATAAATTGGATAACTATTATAAAATATTAAATCCTCGTGATCAATTTTATTATGACATTTATTTTAAAAATGAAATAAATTATCATAATTATTATAAAATACATTTTGAACAAAGTGATAATAATACTTCCAAAAATATTATAAGTGATTATTTAAAAGGTTTTAATTGGATTGTTAATTATTATCATAATAACAATCCTAAATATAATAATATTGATTTAACATGGTATTTTAGACATAATAGGTCGCCTTTATTAAAAGATATAGTTAATCATGCTAATGTTAAATTATTAAATATTAAAATGAATAATACATTTATTATTAATTCTGATAAAGATACAAAACATTATTATATGACACCATTAGAACATTATCTATTAGTATCTCCATTTAATTATACAAGTAATGATAAAGATATTCATGAACAATTAATTAAAACTATTGGATATTTAAAATCAGATAAACTTAAATTAATTGCTAAATTTATAAAAAATAATCCAAAATATTATTATGAATTGGATAAAATAATGAAGAAAATAAATAATGATAATAGAATAATAGATTGTTCGGGTTCAATATTTTTATCAAAATGCCACTTGATGTTTATGGAAAATTATATAAGTATGATTAGTTTTATTAATGATATTAGAAAAATATTATAAATATTATTATAATAATGAGTAACAATTTAGATACAAATGATGTTAGTATACAAATACAAGAAATATTTGAAAATAATAAATTAACAGACCTTAAGAGATTTATTAAAAAACGACAATCTTTAAACTCTTGTAATATATGTTTATCATATTTATATTATCTAGTTCAATCAGTTGGTATTCTAACTACCACAATTGGCACTGGATATAATGTAAAAGAATTAATATGGACTGGAATTGGTGTAAATATATTAGCTTCATTAATTCATAGTTATGAGCAGATTAATAATAATATGTCAATAAAATTATTAAAAAACATAGAAAATATTAGAAAAAATAATTATGTAGATGAGGATGTATTAGTTGATTTAAGTGAAGATGATAGTAAAAATAAAAAATAATCAACTAATTAACTATATATTGTTTAAATTTTTTATCTAAAATATTTATTAATTGTTTTTTCTTTTCTTCATTAATCTTATTAATAGCATATATATGAATATTTGTGTATTTTGATACTGATTTATTATGTTCTACTGGATCGGGAACATAATTAATATAAAAATCATTAATACTTAAATTATTAGTTGTAATAATTATAAATAATATATTTTGTAAATATTCATTTGGTAAATAAGTGATTTTTTTATTATATATTAATAAATCATTTTTAATATCAGCACTAGATTTATGTTCTGGAATATTAGATACAGGTTTAACATCACTTACATGTTGAACTGGTTTTGTTTCAGACACATGTGTGATTGGTTTAACTTCAGCAACACGTTGAACTGGTTTTGTTTCAGAAACATTTGTGATTGGTTTAACTTCAGCAACACGTTGAACTGGTTTTGTTTCAGAAACATTGGTAATTGGTTTTGTATCAGAAACATTGGTAATTGGTTTTGTTTCAGATACACGTTGAACTGGTTTTGTTTCAGAAACATTTGTGATTGGTTTAACTTCAGCAACACGTTGAACTGGTTTTGTTTCAGAAACATTTGTGATTGGTTTAACTTCTGCAACAGTAGTTATTGGAATTGGTGTTGCTATTGGTGTTTCTATTGGTTGTGCTTCAGTAACAGTATTTATAGGTTTTACGTCAGTAATAGGTTTTACGTCAGTAATAGGTTTTACTTCAGAAATATTAGATTCTGGTTTTATCTCACATGAATTTGAAACAGATGGTATTTCATTTGAAACGCCATTATTATCACCTCCAACCATTTTACCTTTAGATTTTTTTTTTAATGATAAATATTTCATTTTATATAAAAAATATTTTTCATAACTTGATGACATCTATAATATATAATAATATTTAAAATAATATTAATTAAATATCAATATAATGAATTTTATATCTAATATATTCGGGTTTTTTTATAATATTTTTTATAATCATAATATTGATGAACCAATTACAGATGATCCAGTTATTGTTGAACCAATTACAAATGAACCAATTACAAATGAACCAATAATTAATAATGTTAAACCTGTAAATTATATAATTTATATATTTATTAATACTGCAAATATATATAATGCAACACAATTAATGTTAAATAGATTAAAAACTGATGATTATAATAATAAATATATCAAAATATATTTATTAAAATCACACACATTAGAACCATTATTTAATGGTAAATTAATTATTAATAATAATAATTTAGATTTAATTGAAAGAAAATTATCAAAAAAACGCAGACATTTACATACATTTATTGACGCAATTGATAGTTTTATAGAATATAACAACATTAAAAATTATAATATATACTATTAATATTCACAAAGTGAATGGAATAAAGGTTAATTAATAGATTTAAGATGTTTATTATTAACTACTGGAACATTTGGAACTGGATTTGGAATAGTTGGGGGGATAATTTTAACTGCAGAAATATTTGGAATAGGTTCTGGTATTATTGGTGCTGAATTATATATATTTTTTAAATTAATATATTTATTTTTGTACTTTAAATATTTTGTTTTATAATCATCTATGTTTTGCATATAATAATTCATAGATTTTAATATAAAAAATCTAATTATATTTTATATTATGATAAAATCATTTCATATGTACCCAATAATTTATTTATTAGCAATACCAATATCTATTATATTTCAAATATTAATATTAATTTCAAAAACATCAGACCCTCTAAATCGTATGTATTTTAAAATAATATTTATGGTATTATTAGGTTTATTATGCTTTTTATTATTAACTAATATAATTGGTTTATCAGATATGATAATATTAGCAATGTCACTTTTATTTGTATTTGGACCATATTGTATCTTTTCTAGTAATCCAAGAAGTGAAATTGCAATATTAAATTTTATAATATTACCAATTGCATTTTATAAATCTAATAAACATTAAAATAATTATTTTTTATCATAGAACTCTCCCATAAATTGTAATTTATTTATAATACGCATTTTAACTAATCCATATTTTCCTACTAATAATTTTTCTAATTTTGATACATCACATCTTTTCAATGCAATTTCTTTTATTTTCTTAACAGGAGGTTTCATAAAATATGTTTTATAAATTTCATAATCATTAAAATCATCTACTCTATACCCATCTTTTTTAATATGATTAATAGTATTCATTAAATTTTTATTTTTTGAATAGTATTCATAAATAAGTTCTGGTTTCATATCATTTAATTTATCACAATAATCACATCCAAATAATAAACATAATTCTACAAATTGTTCATAATTTAAATTTAATGTTTTTAATACATCATCCATTAAAATTTCAATAGTATCTTTTTTATAAGATGTTAAATTACGATAAATTTTAGTAGCTCCAAAAGTCATAATATCCATATCTTCAGTTAATACACCATCAGCTAAACCACATTTAACTAATTCAGCACATTGACTATCTGCTTCTTCTGGAGCAATAACATATGGAATTCCCATAATTTCTAATAATTCAATACATTCTTGAATTTGTGCTTTAGATATAGACACAGTTCTTTTAAAATATTTAATTTTATCTTCATCATTCATATCATCATCATTTAATTTTTCAGATGCTTTTTGTTTAATTTCTTTTCTATTATTGATTGTTTGCCATTTAAATTGTGGCGGTTTTCCATCAAATACATAAATTGGAATAATGTTCATTTTTAAAAGATTAATCGTTTTATTAAATAAGCCAAGTATATGAGAGCTGATTTCACCTTGGTTAGTAAACATATCTGCACCAGAGTTTCTAATAGCAATCACAACTTGATATAATAAAATACTAATATCAATAGCAATCATTTGACCACCTAATTCATTATCATTAATTTTTTTAATGATATTAGGATAGTTTGTATTTAAAAATTTAAGCATTTTCTTGATACCCATTTAGGTTTTTAATATTATATAATAATATTGTTTTATATTGTTTTATCAATTTTTATGGCGTTATGAAAAATCTTTGATTTTTCATAATGATCCATAAACCAACCTTAGGTTAAATTTGTAAAGACTTTTTCTAAATCTATAGCTTTTTCTTATAAAAATATTCTAAATAATATTCTAAATATATATATATTATGCCATTATATGAAATTAAAGAACCAATAAAAGATTTTATTGGTGCTGAAACATTCGACGATGCTATTTTTAAATTTATTAAAGATAATATTAAAAAGCATTATGAAATGATTAAAATTACAGACCATGTGACTGAATGTATTTATAATATTAGATATAACTCTACATTTACTAAATTTAAATTTGATTTATCTCAAAAAATAGATATACCAATTATAGTTCAACCATTTAATGTTGAACAATTATTTGATTACGGGCATGTTGAGAGAAAAAAAAATCAATCAATAAAGCCAACTAAACAAATTGCTAGTAATATTACTAATAATATGAACCAAAACATTGGTAATCAATATTATGGTAATCAATATTATGGTAATCAATATTATGGTAATCAATATTATGGTAATCAATATTATGGTAATCAATATTATGGTAGCCAATATTATGGTAGCCAATATTATGGAAATTATGGATATTATAATTCATTAAAGGAAACTGAAAAAATTAAGATTAAAGAACTACTTGAATTATATTCTGATAAATATACATTATTAGATGGTAAATCGCATTTATTATGGAATAGCAAATATGCAAATATGTTTGATGACCCTGAAATTGCAGCCAAAATAAATTTAAATGATATTTATGATTTATATATAAATCATAATACACCAAGTGGTAGTTTTACAACATGGAATACATTTTTACATTCGATTAGTAATATTGATAATTATATGAAAAACCAAAAAGGTGGTTTTGATAATAATGTATTAAATATTATGAAGGAAAGTCTTGATATTAAGATTAATCCATTAAAGGAAATAAAAAAAACAAATAAGAAGGTCATTTCATTATCATTATTTAATGCTAATTTTAAGGGTAAAAATGTTAAATATGAATATACTAGTGAAAGAAAACCACCACATTTTTATACAAAAGTCTTATTAAATGCAATTATTACATACAAAAAATATTTACCAGATTGGATTATTAGATTATACATAGATGACACTATTCCAATTTATGACAATAGTGGCCAGATTGATATAGAAAATCAAATTTCTTTACCAGAAGAAACAAAAATGGTTTTACGTAAATTTTTTTCTGAAAATAATATGGAATTATTCCATGTAGAAACAACATATTTTAAAAAGAGTGCTGATAAACATATAGCTTTATTCCCAGTTATGTTTAGATATTATTCAATGCATGATGAAAACATAACAACATGTTTTATTGGAGATATTGATAATATGTGTTCAAGATTTATGGCAGAAATATTAAAGAAATTCAGTAATAGTACTGATAAATTTTTAATATTTAAACCTACTAGTGGATATAATAGAGCATATTTTGATGATAAATGCAAAGATAACTTTTTAGCTGGTATGATTGGTTTCAATAAACAACAAGGGACTATAATTAATCCATCTATATGGAAGAGTTTTTACTCTTTCTTAGATTTATATTATAAAAAAATGTATTTAGATAAGGAAAAAGAATTAGAACCTATCAAAAATACAATGGTAGTTAATCATTTAGGATGTGATATTCAATTAAAAGGAATTGATGGGCCTTTTTATTATGGTTTTGATGAAAGCGCTATAACTGTTATTTTTGCTCATTTAATTAAGAAATTTAATACAAGTGTATTTGTTGTGCCATTATATTTTGATTTTGCAATGTCCCCAACTCAATTTATGGCTTTTGGTTTAATTAATAATCTTTATAAATATTTATCACATGATTTCTTAAATGAATTAGAACAAATTTTTGATTTATATGTTGATGGTAAAGGTGTATTTACATCTTTAAAATATTTTGTATTATTATATAATTTAGAACATGCTCCAATTACTGTTATAATTAATCAGATGATTTATCATTTATATTTTGATAGAATTACTAATATAACATTAAATGGTAAAAATATTCAAGTATTTAAAGATATTAATAGTAGTGAATTAAGAAATGCATTTAATGTATTTCCATTTATTTGTGGATATACAATTGATTTTCAAGAATTATCAATTCAAGTATTAAATGATGTGTATAATATTAATATATCATCTGAAATATTATCTATTATGAATTATTTTGAAAATGGTGAATATGATGCATTTATGAAAGAAGTAGAAGTTATTAAACATAGAATTAATAAGAATGCTTCTAAAAATTCATCATTTACTCAAAATACTTCATTATTTTATCCAAATTACTCATATTCATTTAACTCTTTGATTAATAATAAATTAATAAATATTAAAAATTTAAATATTCCTCTAGATTCAATTGATTTTAATAATCTAAATATATTATTTAATACTGAAGATGAATTAACTAAATTACCTGTATTTAATAAAAAATTTGATTATATTATTCCTTTTGGTAGATTTTGTGTAACTAAAGATTTATTAATCAAAAATTCTTATAAGTATGAAGCATTACCATTTGATTATATTTTTTCAGATACAGAATCCATAACAGATTGTTTAAATAATAATTTTAGTGTTTTTCTTGATAAAACTCAATATCAAAAAATGGGAGAACATGGAACATATCATATAAAATACATAGATTCATTATCATTTCCTCATCATAATTTGTTAGATGATAAAGTATATGATAGTTTTGTTCGTAGAGTTAAAAGATTACAATCTATAAATAATAATACTAGTGATAATAAATTATATATTTTAATGACTAAATACAATGGACCTAAAAATAAATATAATTATATGTATTTATACAATATGTTCTTAGAATGGAAGAAACACATTAAAAATATGAACATGTTATTTATAGTTTTAAGTGTTGATAATGATAGAAGTATAAATCATATATTATCTAATACATTAGATGATGGTTCAACTGTTACCATTTTACAAGTTTATACTTTAACAGAAATAGAACGTATGGAATTTGGAAATAAGGAAGATCAGGAAATGCTTCAATTATTAATTAAAAATATAAAAATAACAGGTAAAAATATATTATCAACAATTAAAAATGATATAATATATCCTGATGCAGAGAAAAAAGCAATTGAACTAATAGATACAAATAATAATCATCAACCACCAATATTTATGGTTACTTATTATGGTTCTTATGGAGATATTAATTATTCTCCAAATTATTCTCCAAATTATTCTTCAAATTATTCTTCTAAACAAAAATATTTGTCATATAAAACCAAATATATTGCTCTTAAAAATAAAATATCAAAATTAAAAGCTAATATGAATGGTGGAAATTTAGATGAATTAAATAATGCAGATGTTAAAATATTAAATCAAGATAAAGTAGTTCATTCAACTGGTTCTACTGCAGATTATAAACCAAACTTTATTATGTGGGATAATGAATTAAATAATCATAATCAGATATTTAAATTAGAAAAACATAATGAAAATTATAGATTTAAAAGCACCAATATTCCAAATAATTGTATAACATCTTTATATCCACATGAAAATAGTTTATATCAAGCACATACATGTGAAGAACATAATAGTAATCAACATTTTAAATTAAATGAAATAAATAATAATATTTACATGATACAACATATGAATAATCATGAAATATGTATGAATTCTAATTTATTAGAACATCCTCAATGGATCCACATTAAATCAACAAAATGTAATCCAGCAGATAACCAACAACATTTTAAAATAACTCCTAATTTTAAAAATAATGATAATAATATGTTACATATAATTCCTGCATTACAAAATTTAATACTTGGATATATTAATAGTAATAATTTAGAAGATTATTATAATAGTATTTTTGATAATACAACTGTTATAGGTATTGCTAATATATTTGCGTTTAGATATCATGGAACAGCAGAAACATTTTCATTTTTGTTTTGTCCTTTAATCTATAATGCATTACATTTAGGAGGTGTATCTGTCCCACACTCATGGACTATTTTCCATGGACCACCTGAAGACCAGGAATTATTTCAAGATTACTCATTAAGAATATCTAGAACTCCAGGATGGGTAAGATATGCAACATATATTTTAACAAAATTAGATTATAATAATAATTTAGAAGCAGAATTTAATGAAGATATTTTTAATGAAATGTTAAGAATAAAAGAATTATTATAAAATCTAAATAATATTATATGTCATTTAATATTATTTATCCAGAAAATATTTCGATGGAAGGCGATAATTTTAAAGATGTTGTTAAAAAATTTATCAAATCAAATAAAAAAAAAAGAATTGATAAAGTTGTTTTAAATAATAAATATATGCAAATGGAAGCAACTATCAAATATAATAATAATAAAGCACATATAAATTTAAAACAAATCATGTATGGAGGAGAGAATGTAAAATTATTACAATCAGATAGAGCTGTTGATTCAAATAACACTACAAATACTAATCCACAATATTTTATAATGAACCAAAATATTCCAAATAATAATCAAATATTTGATGTTGAAACAAATAATCATAATGTTAGTAGATTTAAAAGTACAAATATAGAAAATTATTGTTTAACATCAGAAAATAATCAAATTAATTCAGGTTATAGTGCAATCCAATGTGATGATAATAATAGACAATATTTTCAAATACATCATATAGCAGGAGAAAACTATACTATACAACATTTAAATAATAGAAATTTATGTATTAGTTCAAGACCTCATAATCCATATATAAATTCAGATATATGTAATTCCGCAGACCCAGCTCAACAATTTACAATTAGAAGAGAACAATCGCAATATAGATGGGAAGTTCCACCATCAAATAATATATTTATAAATAATGATAGTCCAGGGCATATTAGAAATGAATTACAAAATTTAATATTATCTTTTAGTAATTTTCAAGATGAAGCTTCATGGATAGGTTCTTCAACTGTTTTATCATCAGCAATTGGAATAGCATCAATTGGTGCATCAGAATATACTCCTAATACTAGAACACAACATACAATTACACATTCAGCATTTTGGTGTCCTTTAATTTATAATGCATTAGCAATTTATTGTAATGCTAATGGTATAAATATACATATTCCACAAGAATGGACAATATCCCCAGCTGGATATGATCCTGGGAGATTTAATGAATTATCAAATAGATTATCTCAAATACATGGATGGGGACGTTATACAATTTATATATTAACTGAATATCATAATGAAGTAGCATTATATAATGATTTTGATGAAAATATGTTTCATGAAATGCGCCGTATCAAAGGAATTTTAGGATTATAATTAACCATAGTTCCATTAAATATTTATTTTTAAAATTTAAGTCAGTCATATATATAATATTATAAAAAATATATAATATTATATTTAAAAACCTACAGTAAATATATATATGTCATATAGAATTGTTCATCCGGTTGCTATGCCAATTGATGCAAATGACTTTAGAGATGCAGTAAAAAAATTCATTAAATTAAATCATTTTATGAATATTGAACAAATTATATTATCAGACCAATACAACCATATGAAAGCTAATGTTAAATATTATGATGATAATAATCGCAGAAAAGCATCCATTCAATTAATTCCAATTGATACAATTCCATCTTATGTTGGATTTAGTTCAAATAATCCTAATGCACCATATCCAACTGCTGGATTTGCAGTTGGTCCATCAATGGTTGGAGGTCCTGCTGGAATAATAGCTCCTGCTGGTCCACTTATGGTTGAAAGACCAGCTATGATTGGGGGGCCTATAATTGGTGGACCTATGATTGGTGGACCTATGATTGGTATTCCAGGTGGTCCTGGTGTAGCAGGTGTTATTTATGGAGCTAGACCATCAGAAACACCTGTTGCAACGTCAAATGATATTATTAGAATTGATGAAATTAATAAAAAATTAACAGCAATTACCAAAGATGGTAGCACATTCCCTATTTTAAAAATACAAAAGGTAAATAATAATCAGTACAAGGTAACTGGCCCTGGTGGAAAAACATCTATGATAAAAACAGAAATTATTGATGGTGATAGAATAACATTTAAAAATAAAAAATATCAGCCAGATGATGAAGAAAATTCATTTGATTTAACTGATTTGATTGATAAAACACCAGCTCCAGCACCGGCTCCAGTTAATACTGGTATGACATTTGGACCAACTGCAGTAATTACTCCAAATAAACAAATTATACAAGTTGCTCCAGTTCAACATGTTGGAACTACACCAAACAGAATGGCTATACCAATTGGTGCTGTACCCGGCGTAATGCCCTCTGGTGTAATTGGTATGCCCTCCGGTCCACGCGTTGTTGTTGGAGGTCCAAGGGTTTTTGGTCAAGGAGTTCGTTTTGGTCGTGGTGTTTATTAGATTTAAGCTCATTTAATGTACCATTTAACTTAACATTTAATGTTTCATCCAATGTTTCATTAATTATTAATACATTTATTGAAATAGTTGCGGGAGCAATAACATCATTACAATCTACTTGATTATTATGAATTGATATAATTTGACAACTCAAATTATATTTATTTGATATTAATATCATACCTTTTTTTATTTTACCACTTTTTAAAAACCCAGATACAATATAACCAACTGATTGAATATAATTAGTTTTTATTATATTAAATATTACATCATCTGTATTATTATTATTTCCACTCATATTTTTCTCAATATAAATTAATAAATTTGATAAAGTATCAAAGTTTTTATTTACTGTTAAATTAAAATCAATAATATTAGGAATATTATCAATATCTATTTTTTTTTTACATTCAAAAAACAAATATTTTTCATTATTATGAATAATAGTATTAAAATAAATGTCTCTTGATGTTTTATATTCATACCCTTCTTTTTTCATTAATTTTTTTAAATTATTCCCTTTAAAATTAATTCTATACTCATTCATATATTCATTCTTTCTTCTTATTGTTATATTTAACCAAATATTATGAGATACTCGATTAATCTTAATGTTTTCAATATATGAATTACATCCATCAGCCATCATTTTAATAATATCTAATGAATAATCCATTTCTGTTTGAGTAAATTTATCATATATATAACCATCATCACATACTCCCAAATAATAATAGCAAATACCATTACCCTCATTTATTCTCCAATTCATCTGAGCAGTTAATTGATTTAATCTTGTGCTTGTAATATTAATAAAATGTCTTTTATATTCTATATTACCTTCCTCTATCTCAGCTAAACCTACTTGCATAATAATATTAATATTACTTTATTTTTATAATAATTAAAAGAAGCTTTTATAATAATCTATACTATTTAACATTTACGAAAAGCAGGAATACTCAGGCGCATACTAGGGTCAAGAAAAAGGTAATCATCAAAAGAGCGATAATGGTTACCATTTTGATAAAATTCCTGACAATTATAACAAGAGTTAACATTATTATATTCACCAGTAATATGAACTTGGCCGTCTGGATAATATTTAATCATCTTAGTGCGCTGATTATTTTCAAAATAATATACAATACTAATTTGCTGTTCTCCATTTTTATTATAACTATATTGATATGATGTGTCGGACATTTTACCATCATGATAAATGGACTTCCAAAACAATGATCCATCTAGATTATATACAATATGTTCTCCATCGATTTTACTAATATTATTCTCATTGCGTGTGTAATTACATTCAACCTCAAGAGGACCAGTTGGTCCTTCTTTGGAAGAATAATATGTCAGATGTTTTCCCTCGATTGCTCCATTAATATAATTACATACAATATGAATGGAACCATTCTTGTGGTATTGGTAAAAAGAACCATTGCGTTTGCCATCTGAATTATAATTACAAGTAACATAAATCTGTTTATTATCAAAAAATTGTTTAAAATCTCCAACAATCAGACCATTAATATAATTACAATGTGTGTAAATTTCTCCATTTGCGTGGTATTCATAGTATTCACCATGAATAGTATTATTAACATAATTGCACACAATATACACTGCGCCATTTGAATGATAATCGGTATAAACACCATCCTTAACACACTTACTCTGTGAATTATTAGCCTTGTTATTTCCGCACATGACAATAGTAGTCATACAAATTTATTACATAGATATTAATGTTTTTATTTCAATTTTTATAAAATAGACTATTAAATAAAAATTGAAATATTATATTCCTAATATTGGTTAATAAATTGTATGGCTCAAATGCAAGCTAATGATAATAATAATTTTCACGTCTTTAATTATACACAAAATGCTTTTAATAAATGCACTATTGCATGTGATACTCCAACGCGGGCAAATCAATCAGATGCAGAAAGCAATCAACTCTGCTGTGATGAAATACAGTGTTGTTTTTGCTGGCCTGTGATTTTGCTAGTTGACATTCTGACATGTCCATTTCGTGGCTGTATTCATCTGAAGAAAACCTATTGCAGTTAACCTTACACTTCCTTTAAAAATATCCATATATGAAAGGATAAATATAAATATTTTTTTATTTTATTTTATGAATATCTTTATATCTTCTAACTATACCAGGTTTATTTATTGCAATATTTTTAAAAAATGGATGATTTAAAATACTATAAAATTGAGCTAATGAAGGTGTATCTTTTAATATTTTATTCATTATTGCTGATATAATTATACCAGATATTTTATTTATATAAATGTCATCTTTTAAATATTCTGTTTTATTAATATAAGTTAAAAAATCCATACCATTACTATCTTTAGTAGTAAATTTAATATTTCTATTAATTACTTGATTGATATAAAGTTCTTTAAGTTCAATATTATTATTATCTACTTCATCTATAAATTTATGTAAAAATGCGAATAATAAATTTTTATTATCTGACGTTACTACATTTATTCCTCCTTTAAAATTGTTAATTATATACTGAAATATTATATCAGCTACAGTTGCATTATTTAATGTTAAACAATACATAAATAATTTAAATACATTATCATAATTTATTCTAGCTATATCATATTTAATAAAATCAATCGTTTTTTTATTATTATAATGATTTATTAAATAATAATCACTATATATAATTGATAATTGTTCTTCAATAGTAATATTTGATGGAATATCTTTTAATGTTAGAAATAACATAGAATCAATATAATATTCATTTATATATGATTTTCCAATAGAACCAATATCATCTGGTAGGTCGTATAGTTTATTTAAAATACTTATTTTACCATTTAAAAAATCTGAAAATATATGAATTAAATAATCTAATTCAGATGTTGAGAATAATCTTTGCATTTTTTCTTTAACATCAGAAATTGTATTACTAGTTAATAATCTTATAATACCATCAATTCTACTTATTAATTCATCTTTCCAATTAAATTCAACTAATGTTTTATTATTTGTATCACTGATACCATTATCATCATAAAAATATTGTATATTATTACATGTAATTAATGAAACCGCATGACTATATTCAATATTATGTTCTGATGATAATATTAAAATTATTGCATGAGAATTTAGAATATTATCTTTAATAAATTCTAAATTGCTAATTATATCACTAATTGTATTAAACATCATATCTTCAATTACAAATTTGTCAAATTCAATATATTTATTTGTATTATATGATGTTAAAAAATAATTAATCGTTGCAACAGTCCCATAATAAATATAATCATAACCACCATGGTCTTCTTTCGTATATATCACTGGGCTAACATTATTTATATTTGAAATATTATATATAGTATTAACACATTTTAAACTAATTGCAGTGCTTTCTTGTCTAATAAATGGTTGTGGAGTTGATGCTACATCTACCCATCTTCTATCTGGTGACACAGGAGCTCTTTTTATTGGTGGTTTAGTAGTTGGGTGTTTATCATTAATATATCTTTCATGTAAGGAATTAATATAATCTTCACTTAATCTTAAATATAATTCATAATCGTTTGGTTCAATATTGATTGGCATTAAATGCTCCTTAAATGTAGATGAATCTCTTCTAACAATATTTCTAGCAGTAAATGTAGGATCATCAAATAATGTTTGATGATAGTCACTTAATGTATCTGAATATAATAAAGCAACTGATAATGCATCATGCCAACATTCTCCAAAATGTTGATTATAACCTAATTTATGACAATTTGCACCTCCTTTAATATTACGGTGATTAATATCATTCATAATAATTTCTTTCTTTAAAGAAAGAAATTTATTACGATATTTTAAATATTTTTGATAATAAATAATATCCATTATTATAAAATATAAAAAAGTTGATGAATAAATATTTTTATTCATCAACTTTTAAATTAATGTCAAATGAAAATAGTTGTAATGAATCAGAATTTGATTCAGATACTGAACCTAATTCTGTGTCAGATACAGATATTAATATTACAAAATTATCATTATTAGATGAATATCTTATGAATAGTTCATCTGATTATTCTGAAACTGATAAATCTGATAAATCTGATAAATCTGATACTGATGATGAACCAGTATATGAAAATAATGAGACAAAAGATCAAGGCTGTTTTATATGTAAGAGAATTGATTTAGATATTGATTGTGTTTGTTGTGATTGCAGTGTTGATATGTGTAAAAAATGTGCCAATCGAGATGGTTTAGATAATTATAAATATATGTGTGGGTGTTATGGAAGATGCACTAATTGTAAAAGAAAAGTTAATAGATGTGAAAATGGTTGGCCTTGTAGTTGTAATGGTTGGTATTGTAGTGTTAAATGTAAAAGAACTAGTACATGTCAGCAATGTATAGATGATATAAGTGAAAGCGAAGAAAAATATGAAAATAATATGCTCTTATTTAAATTACAAGAAAATGTAGAATTCTTAATGAGAAAACATTACGAATTAGTTATTTGGCAAGCATGTAAAAATATAGAATATTATATAATTAAAAAGATTACTAACTATGATGATAACAAAATGTCAACAATTGATATAAATTTAATTAAATTTTTTGAAAATAAAAAATATCAGAATGAAATAATTGAATTAATGAAATATTTCAAAATGAGATATTATATTCATCATATTGATAAATTATTAATTAATAAAGAAAACTATACTCCTAAAAAAATTGATAAACATCTATTACATGATGCTTGTAATGAATTGGAACATATTTATAATGGTATTGATCTATTATCAGATAGATATGATATTATAGAAGATTATTTTAATTAAGAGCTTCTATTAACCATAGTTCACAAGTTGTTTAATTAATTAATAATATTTAATTATATATATATATATATATATGTTTGAAATAAATTCAGATACAGTAATTCTTATTTTAGGAATAATAATAATCGCATTAGTATTTTATATAATATTTAATAATAAAAAATGCCCTGAAAAAACTTTAAATATAAATGTTCCACATAGCCGTATTCATAAAGCATTAAAAGGAGCTAATGTAACAATTAATAAACAAGAAAATTTTGAATTAGAAGATGTACAATTTAATTCAAAAAAAATAATTAAAGAAAATTTTAGTCTTTTTATTCATCAATATTACCCAATGTTAGATGTCTTTATGATGAACAGACTTTTAAAAAGTTATAATATAAAACAAGATATTGATGAACTTGTTTTAGAAATGCCTAATGAAAAATTTAATGAAATGTTAGATGATATATTTAATCTTTCTATAATTTATCCTATTTTATCAGATGATACAGAGGAAATTATATCTGACGGATTATCATTAATTGTGTATTCACTTGTTAATAATCAATTTCCAGGAAGAATGTTTTTTTATAATGGAGATTATGAAACAACCAACGATTTTACATTATATATTTTACCACAAAATTATACAATTGATAAAACCTTTAGAGATACTATAGCAAATAATGATCCAAATAATACACAAATAAAAGATATTTCTCAAAATTATTTTAGTACTAAAGATGATGGTACCACAATATACAAATTTTCATTGGATGAAATGGATAAAATTTTATGTAAACAAGCAATAATGCGTAGTGAAAATAAAAAAGAATCTGATATTACAGATGCTGATATAGATGATTTTAAACAATTTTTTAAGGAAAATAAAACAGATATATTAGAAGCATTTAGATTAGGATTATTATCTGCATTTTATATAATAGGTAAAAATAAATTAATAGAACCTGATAAAGATATAGGTTTAGATTTTATAAATTTAATAGACCATAAATTATCTTCTACTATTAAGATGAATTTAGGACTTACGACAGGTATACAACAAATTAATAGACTAAATGAACACTATAAAACTTTAGTTGCAAGAGTACTTACTGAGGCTGATACAGTTGCTGTTACAAGTACTACAACCAAAAATTAATAATCAATATTATAAAAGAATAATATAATATTTTTATTATTTAATAAAATTCAAATAAGTAATTCCACCAATGGAAAATTTAAGTGCACTTGAAGAATAAAATATAACATTTGATAACATTAAATCATTATAATATGATGCATCAAAATGTAAATTTTCATCCTTTAGAAAATTATTAGTTGTCCTAATAAATTCACTACGAATAATACAATCAGTCATTAATAATCCAACCAAAAAAACAAAATTACAACCAGTTCCACAACAACAATACCATTTTTTAAATAAGATTATATTCAAAATAATGAATAAAAAATAATAACTAATATCAAAACATACTAATACGGATGCATCATAAGTATTATGATTATGGTCTCCCAATTGAGTATCATTTAATGTTTTAATATATCCATTAATATGATTATTGGTTATGAAAAATAAATATATATTATAAATACTTGATGCACAATGAAAAATACATGTTAGTATAAACATTATTATTGAAATAATTTTTAATAATTTATCTTTACTAATTCGAATATTTTTACAACATTTAAAATTAATGAAATTATGTGAATTAGTATTTCTTAGATTGTTTGGATTATTAATAATAATTTGTGGTGATATTAATGGCGGTAATGATATAACATTCAATTGTTTAAGTGGTTGAGGCTGAATAATAACAGAACGACACATTGGACAAGTATTTTGTTTTTTAAACCATTCATTTATACAATTCTTATGAAAAATATGATTACATTTTAATGTTTCTATTTTATTGGGATTTTTTAAACTAGACATACAAATAGAACAATTATTAGATATATCAGATATATCAGATATATTATCATCATTATTATTTTTTAGCATATAAATTATTAATAATAATATTATATAATATTATCAATTTTTATTATAGCTTTTCATTGAAAAATTGAATAAAATAATAATAAATTATTTTATTTATTATTATAATGGATAATCAATATGGTGGTTATATAACAACTAGTTTTGTAAGTCAGATTATTATTGATATTTCAATAAGAACTAATCAAACACCAGAAATTAAGAGAGCTATTAATAATAGTATTACTAATACTGGACATGGTAGTATTTTATTGGGTTCATCAAGAAGATTAGAAGGCGGTGACAGAAATATTAGAATGTTAGTTGGAGCACATTTTTCTAGACATGATTCATTAAAAATTGGAGGTTTCGGAGGTAAATGCAATAGAGGTGAAATAACTATTGACACTATGATTAGAGAAACAATTGAAGAAATTTTTAATATAGAAGTATCTCCATTAATGATAGACACAATAAGAAATTTTTTAAATATTAATACAGATTATTATTATATATATCTATTTAGTGAAAGAAACCCAGCTTATTCTTATATTTTTGATGTAAGTATATTAGGAGATTTTATTAGAATTATTAATCAAATTTATAGACAACAAAATATTGAATTAAGTATACCTGCAAATGATGGTTTTTCTAATATAGATTTATATTTAGAGTCTGATATTAGATTTTCTGATACATCATCATTTAATGGAGCCAATCCTGAAAGAGGATATGGAAATACAATTAGATTAGTTGAATTTATGAGAAGCAGATATTTATCAAGAGGAATTTTTGAAACATATAGAAGAATGGGAATTACACGACCATCTGGATTAGATGAAATTAAATATTTATCATTCGTATCACTTACAAAATTACTAGCAAGTGCTCCATCTGGTAGATATGAATTGTTTAATTTTAATAAAAATAGAAGAGAAAGTTTAAGAATGAAACATTTTTTAATAAACTTATTAGGTAAAGATATAATAAGATTTATTTCAAGTTATCAATAAATTATTAATTTTAGTTCACTATATAAAATGTAAATGATATTAATAGTAATGAATATAGATACATCATCTGCTGAAAAATTTTACAATTCATATCATCAATATTTTATTGATAATATAAAAATGAATATTACATCAGATAAAATATATAAATATGTATTTTATTGCCGTGATAGCGATGATATATATTGTTTAGAAGGGAGTTCTATGGAAGAAATATATTATAAAATTTTATTTAAAATAGATTATAATAGCTGTGATGATATTTTTGTATATTTAGCATCTGAGTATAATCTTAATGATTTAGCTGATCCAATCCAATTATTAAAAATGCATTATTTTGAAAAAAGTGAATATTATGTTTTTGAAGAAATTAAATTTATAAAATCAGATTTAGAAAATGAAACAATTAATACTGATAAAATAAAAATAAATAAAAACTCATCGGAAGAATTTTATAAAAGTTATAAATTATACTATCAATATAAGATAATATCTAAGATAATATCTAAGATAATATCTAATCAAACACCAAAATATAAATACGTATTAATTTCGAAAGAATTTGCAGAGATTTATTTTATTGAAGGAAACTCAATAGAAGAATTATATTATATAGTATTTTTTAAGATTGATAGCAAGTGTTGGGAAAATATATATGAATCAGAATATTCTACTAAAGAATTAAAAAAACCTATTGAATTATTTAAAAAACACTATTTAGATTCAGATGATTATTCTTTTGAACAGATTAAATTTATATAATAAGAAATAAAAATTGATTAATATTATTAATCTTATTATTACTATTTGTTTCAATGGAAATAAATAATGATGATAATATATCTTTAGATTCATCTAATTCAATTAATTGTACTATATGTTTATCTTCATTACATAATAATAATAATATTACATTACAATGTTATCATACATTTCATAATGATTGCATAAACGAATGGTTTAATAATGAAGCAACTACTAAACTCAATAACACTTGTCCTATATGTAGGACAAATATTAAATCAGTAACTATAATTATACCAACATATAATATCAATTTACCACCATTACATAATGAAACATATGATATTAAAGCGTATTGCTGTTGTCTGTGTTGTTTATTATGTATAATAATACCATTTGTTCTTGTATTTATTTTAATTCGTTAAAATAAAGTTTAAAATAAAATTATTACTAATAATAATGTCTATAAAAAGAATATACTATTATAATGGAATTTTAGAGAGTGAAGTATTTGAAATTAATGGTTTAATGGAAGGTCAATATAAAAGTTATTATAGTTCAAATATTGGAGAAAATATAAAACCAAAATTATTTTGTAATTATGTTAATGGAATTAAAAATGGTGAAGAAATAGAATATTATGATAATGGACAGATTGCAACAATATGTTATTATAATAATGGAGACTTATATGGAAAATTAACTAAATATTATTATGATGGAATTTTAGAAAAAGAGGAATATTATGAAAATAACTGCAAGGAAGGTGAATGTAGATATTATAATGAAAAAGGTTTATTAGATGAAGTAATTTATTATATTAATGATAATATGGATGGTTATAATTATCCCTCCACTTGCGGATAATATAACCATTAATGAAAGGATATATAAAATGGAGATGCTTAATTTATTTAAAATATTGTTAACAATAATTATAAATGGTTAACATTTATATTTTACAATTAGATAATAAATCCGGAGGATATAAGTATTATGTTGGTAAAACTAATAATCCTTCATTTAGATTAGAACAACATTTCAATAATCATGGTTCTATATGGACCAAAAAATATAAACCAATTAAAGTCATTGAACTTATTCCAAATTGTGATGATTTTGATGAAGATAAATACACTATTAAATATATGAAAGAATATGGAATTGATAATGTCCGTGGTGGATCTTTTTGTCAAATTAAATTAGATGAAACTAATATAGAAACTATTACAAGAATGATTAACGGTTCTACTAATAAATGTTATATATGCGGTCAAGCAGATCATTTTGTAAATAAATGTCCTAATAATATTGAATATGAAGATTTAATTGAATTTTTAATAAAAGAAAATAGATGTTTGAGATGTCAACGAAAAGGTCATTATATAGATGATTGTTATGCAAAAACTTTTGATAATGGAGAAGAAATCATTGATTATAATAGTGAAGAAGTATATTGTTGTAGTTATTGTGGTAAAGAGTTTGAGACAGAAAAAGGTGCATTGTTTCATGAAAACGTTCATTGCAAAAATAAAAATACTACTAAAAAATCATCTAAAAATAAATGTTTTAGATGCGGACGTGAAAATCATTATGCTAATGAATGTTATGCAACTAAAAATATTAATGGAAAGTATTTAGATTAGATACTTGTCCTAAAAAAAGCTATGATATCAATCATTCAGTACAGGATAAAGTAAATTAAATAATGCATCTGCTTCCATATTATTTTTCAAATTATTATATTGCTCCATTTGGCTCTCAGTTGGCGGATTAGTTACTAAATGGGAAGCATTTTTTGAGGAAAACCCAAGATTGAGATAGAAAATAAATTGCCGTCGGTTTATATCAGATTCTAGCAAATATTTAAATGCCTCATTAGGATGAGCTCCATTAGATATCATATTATCAATGATATCATATGAATAGTCAAAATCTTGTGTTTCCATATCTTCAAAATGCATGATTACATCATGTATTAAAAATATATTGTCAGCTTCTTTCGAATTACGTTCAAATTTACAAAAATTTGGATACCTCTTAAAAAGTATTAGCAATATATCAAAAGGATCATTTTGCAGTCTAAAATCTGTATAATCCAATGGATATGCAATCAACAGAATAAAGCATATATGAAAACCTACTCGTTTAGCCAACAATAAGATTACAAGTTTAAATTTATACGCAAGTGCAGGTTCAGTTGGAATGTGAAAAGAATGCTCATGTACATTATGAATGAATTGATTGTAAAAATAGTCATCATCAGTAGTGAATATACAATTATGCATTTGAAGAACACGATAAAACTCTTCATAAGTGCCATCAAAATTATTCCAAATCATATCATCTAAAATATCAGGATGGTTCCGGTAAGCATTAACAAATATCTCCAAATTATTACGCACTAAATTTTCAATACGTGTGTGATTATCAATAAGATGAAACATATTACTTGGATTAAGACCAATTAACAGACCAGTTACAATATTATCATCGGTAGAGGGAACTGTAGCCATACCAAAAGACCCTGGTTTTATAGGGTTTTATAATATAAAATAATTTCAATTTTTCACTCTATCCTTTCATTAATTAGTCTTTTAATACCCATAAAAATAATATTTATCAGAATTGATAAATATTATTTTTTTGATTAAAACCTTTGGTTCTATTATCCGCAAGTGGAGGGATAATGTGCATCAAATAATTATATATGTCCTTTTGATTTATGATAATATAAAAATGCAGTTAATCCAATAGTAACATCTATTAATAAAGGAACCCATGAATAATCATTTTTGGTTATAGCTAAATATGCAAATATAAAATATAACATTGCATGAACTGGTCTTAAATTATTCCACCATATTTTATCACCAAATACTTCAGGTCCAGTTTGTCTAGAACCAGTTAAATAAATAAAACTAAATCCAAGTGCGATAATTATAGCAACATATCCCATAAATGGTAAATAGTTTTTATTAATATATTTTGCCATAATAACAAATAATGTTCTTGTACCAATACATCCAATTAAAAATAATAAAATTCTTTTTTGAATATTATTCATTATATTAATTTACAAAAAATAAATATATATTATATTATATATGTTAAAAACAATAATTATTATTTTTTTTGTAATTAATGCAATCTTCTGGAGTTTATTCCCTCATAATATTCACTGTAATGTTATTAAAATGTTTATCAATAGTTGTCCTTCACATAGCGTGCATTTAACAATCGGTGTTGTTTCATTTAATATTGCTCTTGTTTTAGCCCAATATGATTATATTAAGACATTGTTTTAACCTAGTACTTGTATGAACAACGGTTAATGTGTAGTTTTCAAGTATTTTATGTAAGATAAAAATTAATTATTCAATAATAACTCATGATTATAATCATTCTCACGAAAATAATAGAAAATAATATATTCAATATCAGATAAAAAGAAATCATATATGTCGCGATTAAATTTTATATCTTTCATCATATAATATTCTTCAATTAATTCATTAATGCGACCATTTAGTTCTTTATAAGATACAATATCAGATAATTTTTTACATTCTTTTACAAATTTATTAATTTTACGCTTTGTTTTAAGTTCATCAAAAACCATTTGATGAACTTTTTTAATTAGTTTGTCTGTTACTTTAATATGGTCCATTATATTTAAAACATTTGGTTTTAATTATATATTTATCAATATTTATAAAAATTGATTTATTAATTAAAAGTATAATTATACTTTTAATTAATGAATAAAATAACAAAATTCGATAACTGTGATATATTAATAGGTAATAATAATGTTGAAAGATTAGGATTTGATAAAACAAAAACATTAGGAGAAATGATAGATTTGGCAATTAATAACAATTGTCCTATTATTATTAAAGGTGGTTTCAATGGTAAGTGGTATCTAAAAGGCCAAGGAAAAGATATTGATTTTTTGAAAACAAAAATAAATGAAAATATAGGACAATATCGAGATGGTGTATGCTGTTATTTAATTGAATAAATACTAAACACAAATAGTTTTTGTAATGTATTCTTTCTTCTTCGGTTTATAAGTATCATAATTATCATCATAAAATAGTTGAATTAATTTAACACAAAATTCATCATATTCTTTAGTTAATTCTTTTTTAATAGTTTTAACTAATAAATCAATTTTATCACTTGGTGTATATTTTTTAATCTTTCCATTATGTCTAGTCGTATCTGGATTATATCTAATTACAATTACACTTTTACCACCTATTCCATTAACTATTTCATTTAATCGAGCACATTCACAACTATCAGCATAAGTATTATGCTGATGTTCATCAATTTCAACAATTACACAATGTTTATTTAATTCAAAATAAATATCTGGTCGTTTTTTAGAACATCCTTGTAACATCTTACTAGAATTATATTCAAATTGAGTATCAATTGTTTTTCTAAGATATCTAACAATAGCCCATTCTTTTTTATTCTGTATTTTTTTACATTCATTGCATACATATTCAGATTCTTCTTTAATATCACAATATTTGCATAATCTTTTTATATTAATTTCAACATTCGGATCTGGACAGTGTCTCATACAATATTTAATATTATCAATAATAAATTCATGGTCTTCTTGACATTCTAAAATAGAACATTTATTTTCCAATATTAAATTTATCATATTTGATTGCTTATGATTATTACAATATTGTGCCTTTTTATTTGGAAATCCATATAATGCATCATCTTTGCATTTAGTGTATTGACATGTTTTATTTTTAATATTAATCATGTTTTCTTTCTTATGTTCTAAACAATATAAAGCTTTTGTTTCTGTTGGTAGATTAAAAGATGGTATTTTATTACAATTATTCTCATAACATCTATTATCTTTAACATTAATCATATTTTCTTTTTTATGAATAGAACAATATAAAGCTGTCTTTTCTGTTGGTATATTATAACTAGGTCGTATATCACACCCATCTTCTATGCATCTTTTACTTTTAATATCAACCATATTTTCTTTTTTATGATTAAAACAATATATAGCTCTATTTTCTGTTACTAAATTGAATGTTGGTTGTTTAAAACATCCTTCTTCAATACATTTCTTACTCTTAACATTAACCATATTTTCCTTTTTATGAGTAGAACAATATAAAGGTGTTTTTTCTGTAGGTAAATTAAAATCTGGATATTTATTACATCCATTTTCAATACATCTTCTAGATTTAATAATAATCATATTTTCTTTTTTATGAGTAGAACAATATAAAGGATTATTTTCAGTTTGTAAATTAAAACTTGCAATTTTTCCACAATTATTTTCGATACATTTTTTATTTTTATTTTTAACATCTATCATATTTTCTTTTTTATGAGAAGAACAATATAAAGCTTTTGTTTCTGTTGGTAAATTAAAACATGGTATTTTATTACAATTATTTTCATAACATCTATTATCTTTAATATTAATCATATTTTCTTTTTTATGAACATAACAATATAATGCTTTTGTTTCTGTTGGTATATTATAACTAGGTCGTATATCACACCCATCTTCTATACATCTTTTACTTATAATATCAACCATATTTTCTTTTTTATGAATAGAACAATATAAAGGTTTTGTTTCAGTTGATAAATTAAATGCAGGATGTTTATCACATCCGTCTTCAATACATTTTTTACTTTTAATATTAATCATATTCTCTTTTTTATGAATATAACAATAAATAGCTTTGTCTTCAGTTGGATAATTAAAATTAGGTCTAATATTACAATTATCTTCAATACATTTTTTATGTTTAATATCAACCATATTTTCTTTTTTATGAGTAAAACAATAAAGAACATCTTTTTCTGTTGGTAGATTAAAAGTGGGAGTTTTATAACAACCATCTTCTATACATCTCTTACTTTTAATATCAACCATATTTTCTTTTTTATGAGTTTTACAATAAATTGCTTTTTTTTCTGTTGAATAATTATAAGAAGGTATTATATTACAGCCATTTTCAATACATTTTTTATTAACAATATCAATCATATTTTCCTTCTTATGAGTTTTACAATATAATGCTTTTTTCTCATCAGGTAAATTAAAAATCGCATTTTTATCACAATCTAAACATTTAACCATGGTCTTATTATATATAGTAATTATTTTTATAAATCATTTAATATTTTATAAATAAAAATTTATTAACTCATCCAATCACCAATTCCATCCCAATAATTATCAATCTCACGATGATATCTATTTGGGATGAATGACCATACTAATAAGTCACGCATATCATTTGTTTTATTTAAAAGTTTTCCAGCTTCAATAATTAAATTACCATTTTCTTTGTTATAATAATCACCATTAATTGGATCATTTTTCACACAAGTAATAATGTATTGTAAAATATTCATTCTAGCCAATTCAAATGATGATTTTTCTTCAATTTGTTTAAGGGAATGATATTCAGGAATTATATTAAAATGTTTTAATTCTTGAGATGCTGTTAAACCTTTTTCAGGTTCTTGCATCATCTTGATAAAATCTTCATATGTAAATGTAGCCATTAATTATATTAAATAATTAATAAATTATTTAATATATCAATTTTTATCTAATAATATGAGTCAGGTGTATTTTTTATCCAATATAATAAATCTTCTTTACTAATATGTTTTTGTTTATTTAACACAAAATCACCAGTATAGAGATAATCTTCTTCTACACCTTCATAATAATTATCATTCAGAATATATTTGGCACAAAATTCAGCTGTTAAATATTGAGTGTTTAATAATGTTTTACCA
>JACCDO011478437.1_pt1 | contig 71509 bp, 58 predicted proteins | sample 7446101 | NCBI WGS metagenome assembly JACCDO01 (sample SAMN15323440, study PRJNA562643) | freshwater metagenome | isolation source: river surface water | place: USA:Blue River Watershed | collected 2017-08-16
CCAGATGTAGATGTAGTTCCAGATGTAGATGTAGTTCCAGATGTAGATGTAGTTCCAGATGTAGATGTAGTTCCAGATGTAGATGTAGTTCCAGATGTAGATGTAGTTCCAGATGTAGTTCCAGATGTAAAAATAGTAATTTCTGGTTTAGTTTTGGATATACCATACGGTGTTATAACAACTGGTATTTTAGAAAATATCATTTGAATATTTGATAAATTTATTTTTATTTGTTTTTGTCCAATGATTGATATTTTTATATTATCAATCGTTTTTTGATCAGAATTACTAACGGCAATTGATGCTGTAAGTTGGTCTTTAAACAATATTGCAATATTTTCCAATAAAATTATTGAACTCCAATAAATATTTCTTATTAAAGTAAATTGTGGTTGAATACTTGGTTTATTTGCTTCGCTTGCTGCATATCTTAAAGATACAACAGCATTAATTGACTGAAAAATACAATTACCTTTTGAGTTATTTGTTGATATTAAATTAAAATATAATTTAAGTTGCCCTACAAAATCACTAAAATTAATTGCTGAAAATATTAAATATTCTTTAAGTTGTATTAATGATACAGTTGTTACTTTATTTAATGATATGTATGCTGTTATAAAATTAGATATACAATTATAAACATAAATAACGATTTGATCTAACTCAGTTGTTGCGAATAGAGTTGTGTTATTTTTAATATTATTTATGATTGTAGAAAAGTTTAATAAAATAGTATCGTAAATATTATTATTTGTTGAATCTAGGTTTCTGTATATTATTGTAATAAGTAATAAAATATTTTCAAATATTTTTAACATTATAATATTAATATTGGTTAATGTAGATATAGATGTAGATGTAGATGTAGATGTAGATGTAGATGTAGATGTAGATGTATTTAAATTTGCGGATAAGCTTATTACAGATGGTGTTTGTGTGTTACGAAATAAATTGTTAATAATATAATTACAACTATCAGATATGCTTTGTGCGTTATTTTTATTTTGAGATGATAAATTAGTTAACAATAGTTTAGTAAGAATACTTTGGGTTTGTTTAAGTAAAGTTGCAGTTTCACTTTGCAGTGTTTTACTTGAATTATATTCTAATTCAATATTAGAACTTTTTTCTAATGATAATAATAATTTATTTAACTCGACTTGAATTTTAGTGTCAATTTTTGTTCCAAAATCAGAAGCAATGTCCTTCAGTGTAGATTTAATTATGCTTTTTAAAGACATTATAATATATGCTTATAAAAAAATAACTTAAATACAAATTAATAATATAAATAAACTAACTACTATGATGTCATTACAAGGAATCTCAGTTGAATTTAAAGAAGTTTGGTCAAATAATTATAAAATGATACGTTTAAATCCATATTGGACCTGTGAACAAATGTTATGGACAGTTAAACCACTTATAAAGCAATTATTTCGTTTAGAAAATTATGATATTGAAATTGTTCCTATAAATCAAATGTATAATTTATTACATGGAATTATTCCTGAATTAGCGCCTAAATTAGTTGAAAGCAATTTAGCGATACATAATTTATGGGGTTCAAGATTAAACGTATCTTTTTATGTAAGACGCAAAAGATTTGCGTATCCTCGGTTAGCTGAATTAAATATTGTAATAGATGAATGTGATAATTGTGCAGCAGAAACATATATACGATGTCATCACGTTTGCAGTCATAAAATATGTGAAACATGTTTTTGTAAATTTAATTTAAAAAATGAAACTTGTTGTATATGTCATCCTAGAATAATTAAAAAATAGGACAACTAATAAAATAAAATAACTAACAAGTAAATTAGTAAAAAATAGATAAAAAATATATTTGTAAAAATCAATGATATTATATGTATTATTGATTTTTATATTAACTATAATAGTATTTTTAGGTTACGTTAAAATTAAATACCAATTTTGGGCGTTACAACCAGTATACCATTACTATGATATTTTATATTGGTTTTATGATAAAGGTATAATTAGAGAAGAATTGCCTCAAAAAACTAAATACACAAATTTAAAAGAAATAAAAACTTATGATTTAGACCATCTAACTAACAAAAAATTACTTTTAAAAGAAGCTATAACTTTAATTCAATATAATTATTTATATAACAAAAAATCTTCAGTATATTTTCCTAAAGAAAAAAATGTTATTCCATATTTTGAAGGTCACTCTAATAAATGTTTTTGGACATTTATTCAAAAACCAGAAACGTTTATGAATACTTCTAATGGAAAATTAATTGAAAATAAGTTGTTAGTCGGTTTAATTACAAGTCGTCCATTACATATTAAAATAAATCCAAAATATAATAAACAACCAATTAATTTTGATCTTTATTATGTAGATTATTTATGTGTTAAGAAGGAATATAGAAAAAAAGGAATAGCACCACAATTGATACAAACGCACGAATATAATCAATCATATAATAACAAAAGAATTTCTGTTAGTTTGTTTAAAAGAGAAGATGTTAATTTTAATGGCATAGTTTCATTAACTAAATATAACTCATATGCTTTTAATATGTTTAAATGGATAAAAATTCCTTATTTATCAGAATCATATAAAATAATAGATGCAGACAAACAAAATATATATTATTTATATAATTTTTTAAATGAAATGTATAGTATATGGGATATTGTTATATGGCCAGAAATAAGTAATTTAGTTGGTCTAATTGAATCAAAAAATATAATAATAAAGATGATATTATTGGATACAGAAATTCAGGCAATATATTTTTTCAAAAAAACTTGCACTAAACTAACAAATATAAATAAATTTAATGAATTAAATAAATCAAATGAAATACTAGATTTATATGCATCTATTAATCGTTTTTTGTCAAAAGAAAATTTTATAAATGCTTTTAAAGTTGGATTACAAGAAATTCGACAGAAAAATGTAAATTATGGTTATTTAATGGTTGAAGATATATCTCATAATAATATAATTATAAATAATTTATTGACAAAGACACATCCATTAGTAATATCACCTACTGCTTATTTTTTTTATAATTTTGCTTATCATACAATTCAATCAAATAAATGTTTAATTATTAATTAATTTAAAATATACTTAAATATTTTAATTATATATTTAAATAATGGAATGTGCAATATGTTATAACAAGTTTTTTATACCAAAAAATGGAGAAGAGTTAATTAAACTAATAGAAGAAAATGTAAAAAATAATAATTTTAATGAACAAACAAAATTTATGAATTTAGTAATTACACCAAAACATAATACTACACATACTTGTTCTACAGTAAATTGTAATTGTATAATTTGTGATAATTGTTGGATAAAAATATTATGTAATGGAAAGACAATAGATGAGGCAGAGTTAGACGACCTTCCTAATATTTATTCTTATTTTAAATGTCCTTATTGCAGACAAATAGATTGGAAAGAATATATGAATAATGTTTTCATGGAATTAAAACAAAAAATTTTACCGGAAGATGAGTTTTTATTGGAAACATATAACAGACTATTTCCAAAAGAATTTAATTAATTTAAAACATACTTAAAGACTCTTTAAGTTCGTTTTTCACTAATTATATAATTTGGTGTTCCACAAAAGGCACAATGATATATATTATATTGTGCTGGAGAATATGGAACATTATTATAATTATTACATTTTTTACATTTTGTTAAACACGGAATCTTAAAAATATTATTATATGCGCGATTTTTTTCTTTTAATATATTTTGATATCCTTTATACATATTTATTATTAATAAATATTTTATTACTAATAATATTAATATATTTGTATAGTTAATATGTTTGATTTATTTGATAAAATAGAACCACTTTTTGCAAACATATAATAACTTAACGTTCCACTTTGCACTATTGGAATTGTTATTGTATTTAATGAACCAGCTAACTCTCCTAATAATTTATCATTTTCATATAATAAAAATGAACTAACTGGTAAACACATATCAATTATTTTCCATGTTAAAATAATTAATCCACTTTCCTCTGTTATGGTTTCTAATATTGGAGGCATTGGTCTTATTGCACTTTGAAGTGGAGCTGAACCACCTGAAGAATATGGCCATTTGTTTGTTGAATTTGTCATTATATAACGTTGTCTTGGATACCATGTTGGTGTTCCATCATTCCAACATAACTCTTGTATTCGTCCAGGAACATCTGAATCTGTTGTTAAATTACATAATTGTTGAGATACTGTTTCTACTATTTCACCTGTGCATATATTTTCTTGAACAGAACATATTAATATACCACCATCTTGTATTACTATTGGATCTAAAGGAATTACAGGAGTTATTGGTATTACATTTGGTCCAGGTGGTTGAGGAGGAGGAGGTGGTGGAGGTGGAGTATTTTCAGATGAAGGTGTTGAACTTGGCAATACATTATTAATAGGATTAATTGGTTTAATACATGTTACCGGCAATGTAGTTGGTCCTAAGTTTGCACCTGTAATTGGATCTATTGCAATATTTACTACATTTCCAGCACGTTTTAAACTTAATGTATTTGGATTTGTGTATCCACGATCATTTTGGACTCCCCATGTTGTATTGCGATTTACCCATTGTCCTTTTGCTATCCTCGAATATCTTTGTGCTTTCGTTAAATTTGCTGAATTTGCCTTATATTGTAATATATTTCCCTTATTAAGCATTGCCAATTGATAACCAAATTGTGCTGCCGGAACTAAATTATTTGAATAAGGAACTCTAACTAATGAATCTGGATTATCTTCTGTATTAACAGAACACGAATTTTGAACACGAGACCATAATCTAGGTGGTTCAGGCAAATAACAATTACTTGTACTATTATTATAAAATGACATAATCTATATTATAATAATAAAATCATATTATTTTATGCAGAATTTCCGTAAAAATACCATCTTAATGATAAATAATTTGAATTCTTTGCATTTAAACTATTAAATAATGAATTACTTTTCATATTTGTATTTGGACCTCTGGTTACTAATCTATTAATTTCACTTGTTCCTAAAGCATAACTATAATATTTTAGATCAGATAAGTTTCCAGAAAATCCTCCATTTGCTCCAACATATACATCTCCATAATTTTGTTTTGGAACTCCGTGTAATTCGTAACTTTTAACAACTAAACCATTCATATAAATATCCATTGTTGTATTTTGACAACGTATTATTAAATTAAACCATTTATTTAATGGTATATCTTCTACTGTTATTTGTTCATTAATTACATTAAATGTATTCATAAATATTACTAAACTGTTTGTATTAGGAGCTATATACACTCCTGGTGCGTTATTTGGAAAATTAAGACCTTGAGGCTCATCATCTGTCTTTGGATTTGATGAAAAATCATTTCCTTTATAAAATACACATCTATATTGACCAGAATTATAGGTTAAATCATCAATAAATATCCACACAGACCACGTAAATTCAATTCCATCTGTCGCATTTACAGATCGTTTAATTGTAATTGCATTTGAATTAGATGGATCTTGTGGGATTACGATTAATTGTTTAGCATCTACCATACCATCAACTAACTCTGGATTATCTGATGTTGATAAAAAATATCCTAAAACCATCATTCCTAAACGAAATAAAACTACAAATAAAAATAAAACTAACAATAAAAAGGCAACCTTTGCAACAAGACTATTTGAATCTAAAAATTCTTGAGTTGCATTTACATAATTATTTGTTGCACCTTTAAATTGATTAAATGCTGATCCTACTCCATTTCCTGTATTTTGTTGGTAATCCATTCTTTATATATTATATTAAAATTTTATTTTTATTTATTTTTATTTATTATCTCCACTTAACCATTTTTTAAATTGTTTAAATGGTTGACCGTGTTCTAATATGCCCATTTTGGTTTTTCTAATTCTATTAGGTTCTCGATAAGGTTGCCCGTGCTCCTCAATCACCATATCAGTAGTAATTCTGATAACATCACAAGCTCTAACTGGGTTAAATGGTCTTCCGTGCTCTGAAATTGCCATTCGAGTTCTATGTGTTTGTCCATGTTCTTCAATACCCATTAAAGTTGCACCAATCCTGTAATTATTAAATGGATGTCCATGCTCTTCAGCAACCATATATGTAATATTCGTATCTAAATTTCTAGTTGTTCTTTGTGTTTTATACGGCTGACCATGTTCTCCAACCATCATAAAAGTCTGATTAACATTATTATTTGAAGTCATATTATAATTTGGAACAAAACTATTACGTTCATCTATTAATTTTTGCAAATCTTTTTGAAAATTGTCTAATTCTGATAATTCAGCCATTTAATATAATGCATTTAATATCTTTAAGTAAATATATTAAATATAATATTGCAAATATATTTACTGATTAATAAATGGATTTTAAAATAAGTAATGTATCCAGAGAAAAAATTATTGAAATGTTAAAAGAGGAACAAAAAGTGCGCTATTCTAAACAAGTGCAAGATATATATACAAATCAATATTATGCTTCTAAAAATAATCCGGATTATGAGTTAGTTAATATTGAAAGAGAAGTGCAAAAATTTATTTTAAATAAATTTGGTTTTAGTAATAAAGAACCCGATTTAAAAGAATATTGGAAAATTCCTTCAACTTATTGGAATGATGAAGAAGTTAAAAACAGTATTTTTTATATGAAACTAAATATTTTTCAATATTCTAAAATTCAAATTGATGATTTAATGCCAGATGTTAGTTTAGTAAACTATGCTTCAGGAAATGAAATAAAATTAAGTTCCCTTGCAAAACAAGGTAAACCTCTTGTTTTATTGGCAGGAAGTATGACATGACCCCCATTTAGACAGTCTATGAATGCCTACCAAGCATTCTATGACAAATTTAAATCATTTGCCGACATATATATTGTTTACATATTGGAAGCACATTTTGTTGAAAAAGATGCTGAAGGTAATTTTATAGGAGGTTGGCCAATCGGTTATCAATACAATTATGGTCAAACTAAGACTATGGAAGAAAGACGTGATATGGTTAAATTATTAATTGACGAATATCATCCAACTATACCTATTTTAGTTGATAAGATGAATAATGAATTTCAAGAGACATTTAATCCTTGGCCAGATAGAGCATTTGTATTTATAGATGGTAAGACAATATATATATCAAAAATAAATAATGATGGTTCACGTAATACATTTTGGACAACAGAAATTGCAGATTTATTAGATACATATTTAATTTAAAAATAATTAATAAAAAATATTTAATTAGGAATGATAAATCAGTAAAAAATCTTATTGATATTTTTATTGATTTTGAAAATATATTATTTATTTTTATGATTTTTTTTGTATATTTTAAACAGTAAAACTACTATTTTCAACATCATTTTCCATTACGGTAACCTTTACAGTATATTTGCCAAATAAATTGCTTAACCAATTGCCTCCATAACCCTTTTGATAAATATTCCAAGCCTTTTGTGGATCACATGAATCTGGCCAGTATTGAAAATTAGCACTCCAACCTGAAAATCCTCCTTTTGGAGTTATATATACAGAAGAACCAGAATCAATTTTTGCAACTCCAGGCAATACTGATGTTCTAACTAATTTTCCATCTAAATAAATATCTAAAGTTCTATTGTATGCACTAATTAATAAGTTACACCATTTTTGAATTGGAACATCAGCAATTGCAGTAGAATGCACAGTATAATTAGAACCATCTTCAGGAACTTGATCTAAACCAGGATAAACTGCTAAAGATACAATAAGATTATTTTCAGTTGCACCAAGTGTAGCGGAAGGACATGGTGCTTTATCTCCTTCACCATCAGTCATACGTCCAAATATAATTTTAGGTTCTCCGTAACGATAATTCCAGTCATCAATAAAAAACCAAATAGAGTAGGTAAAATTACTGCTTCCAGTGGATGATGAACTTTCTAAACTATTTGGATCAACACGTTGCATAGTTTTTCCTGATGTAAGACCACTTAAAGTATTTTTATCTTGAATAACGTATTTATATATTAAATATAATAATACAACAATAATTACTACTGTTAATATTGTTTTAACTTCCATTATATTATACAATTAGAAATTTTTAATTATATAATAATTCTTTAACTAAAACTCCATAAATTATTTTTATCTCCTGTTAAAATTGGAGGATTTGAATTTTTTAATGTATTATATATATTGCTTACAGTTACTGCATCTACAGGTTGATTAAAATAAACCAAATTTGATATACTTCCTGAAATTCCATTATCAGAACCGACAGTTAACATATCATAATTTAAATAAGGGACAACTTCAATTGCTGATTTAACTAACTCACCATTATAAAATACATCTAAAGTTCCGCCATTATAATTTAATATTATATTATTCCATTTTTGCAAAAGAACATTATTATTGCTATATATTACACGTGGATCTTTATTATCTGGCATTTTTCTAATATTGTCACTTTGCAAATCTTTTAAATTTTTAATATTAATTTTAACTTCATTCCATTTTTCAATATCATTTTTAGATAAACCAGGTATATTTTCTTTAATATATGAATGCACTGATTCAATACCTTGCTGAACTGTTATAAATAATGTGTTAGTTTGCGCATCATAATTGATTGCTGGATTACTTGCTAAAGATAATATATTTACTGGTTTTGTATAAGATATATTTGTATTTGGTGCAAATGAATCTATGTAAAACCAAAATGATAATGCATATTGATAATTATGTGTATCTGGATTAGATAAATTATTTAATTCTTGATATGATGCAATACTTTTTGTCATATCTAGGGGAACAGGTTCATTAATATACTGTTTTCCTCCTTGACTTATCATTTTTGTTTGAACAAAAGGAACAGCAAAAACACTTAATAAAAAATATCCAATAATTAATACTAATGCAACTATTAGAACTCTTTTTTCAGAAGGGGTTGCTGGACTAAAACCAGAAGAAGTATCAGTTGATAATCCTAAAAGTTGTGAAGTGTAATTTAGTAAATATACTAAAATACATGGAATATATAATATTGTGTTCACAATAATTCTATAAATAGGCGATCGTTCAAAATATCTTCCTGTAGTTAATAATTTATATAATATTCCAATCATTGTTGCAAATAATACAAAATCAACTAAATAATGTTTAATGCTGTTATAATTTGATCCATCTTGATCTAATACTCCCATCAATTTAAGTAATCCATAAATCATTAATCCAGAAAGTGTTAATGCAATAATGATATAAGATCCTCTTAATAAAAATGTAACAAATCCAGGTGCGTTATCTAACAAATTAGAATTAGCTGGGTTTGCTAAAAAATATTGATAAATAGAAATCATTCCAAACATTACGAGTCCAATAAACAACATAAAAAAGATAACTGGACCTCCATAATTTGTCATAACTTGTCCAGGATTAACTAGATAAAGTAAAAAAGCAAATATAATAAAGGCAACAAAATAAATAGTCCAACGTGTTCGCAAATTATAAATAATTTGAATTTGCATTGGTATTTGATTTAAAACAGGTTTATCTTTTTCTTGTGAATAAAAATATACAAATGCAGCAACAATAACAAATAAAAACATTAATGCAATATTTAATATAATAGAACTGTTATTTGCTGGAGGTTTGGAGTCAAATATGCCGGCTGCTGCTAAAACTGAAAAAAATCCACCTAAAGCAATTGCTAATGTTAACAAAGACAGTAAAGGAATAAATGCTGAACTACTGCTGAAGTCATATTTAAAAAACATAGATGCAGTTGGTTCATATTTAAATACAAGTATTTCTTTAATTAAAAATACAATGATTACTAAGAATGGAATAGTTATAAAAATTTCTTTTCCAAAAGTGTATGAAAAAGCGTTTGAATTAATTTTAAATGTAACTATAGCAATAATAAGAAATATAAATAATATAACTAACAAAAAATTATATGATGTTAGTTTTGCTGCTAAACTATTGTCCATATTATTGTATTATATAAAGACAATAATATATTATAATGAATTTATCTTTACATATTTTCAGCAGCAGTTTTTTGTCCATGACATTCTCGACATAATGCAACTAAATTAGATACATCATTTCCTCCTCCGTGTTCTAAGCGTATTCTATGATCAACTTCAAATGTATGTGTTAGTTTGTTTTTACATTGTCCACATTTCCAGTCTTGCATATAAGCAACATATTTCTTTTTTGTTTCACTAACAGAACGTTTTGTTGGTTTAACTCCAGATAAAGTATTTCGTTGCTGTTGTGCCATTAAAACGGGATTATAATTTGAACCAGGATTTAAATCTGAATTAAATGTTTCCATAAAACTGCGTTGTCCCTGAGAAAGATCAAAAATGGGCGTTAACATATCCATAGATGATCGATCAATTGGCATATATTTAATTAAATTATTAGTATATAACAACATATTTTTACCTTGTGTTGGATTCTTTTTTAACATAATATAAAAGCATAATGCAACAAAACATATAAAAGCGATTTTATAATATCTCTTATACGACAATAATATTCTAGTATATTTTCCATCGTAATATGAATTAAAGGCAAAAAAAGCGGTTACAATTAATATAAAAATTTCTAATCTCATTATTATAATATAATTATAAAATATTTATGCGTCATATCCGGCTAAACGTCTACCTAATTCATTAATAACTGGTTTAACCAATTCTGTTATTGGCTTTACTTCAGCACCATATGTGCGAGGCATTTTAGGAAATAATTTTGCTTTGCACGGCCAATGTGTTGTCATTCGCATTTCTTCAAATGCCTTAATTTTCTTTTGTAAATCTTTTTTTACTGCTAATGAACGCGGCATATAACATAAATAAGCAACACATCTAAAATTTTGTGTTGATCTTCCCTTTTTAGGTTCAACACCACAATGAATTGTTCTTGAATCCCAAAATACCATTGATCCTTTTGGACATTTAATACGCACTTCATTACATCCTTTATTCTTATAAAAATCTATTTCTGCTTGCAAGCCTAGTTTATACCAATTATCTTTTTCTTTTATTCCAAATTGTTCTGCAAATTCCTTATGAAATTTATGACTACCTTCTAATACAGATAGTGTTGCATCTCCTTCATTCACATCATAAGCTGTAACCCAACTTTGCATACATTCGAAATCATTACGCAAATAACTTTGATCAGTATGATGCCAAGTTTGTCTATGCCAACCTATTTTAGTAACTTCAGATGGCATATGAAATGATGCTGCATCAAAACTAACTAACAAATCTTTTGCATCGCAATTCCAAAATTTAGCAAATATGTTTGCGCACTTTTCATTTTGTCTTAAATTCCAGATGAATTGAGCGTGTCCTAATCCATATTGTTGTATTAACATAGAATGTTTTGGGAATAAATCACGAATTTGTTTCCACGACTCTGGACAACCTCTTGTAATAGGTAAACTCCAATTGGATGTCCATGTTTCTAATGTGTTCCACATTCCTTGTGCCATTTGTTCGCATTCATTTTCATCTAATACGGATGGAATTATGGCAACTCCATAATTAGTTAAAGTTTCCTTTAAAGTGTCTGCAGTGCAAATATATTTTTCAAATTCAGTCATTGTATTAAATTAATATGATTAATACATTTTATTAATTTAAACAAAAAATTCAATTTTATTTTCTTGGCAAGACATTTATCTTTTTAAAGTTACTAAATAAACGTCTTGCAAACTAACATTCCAAAATCATTTACTTAACATTGTTTTTACTCGTTTATTTATTTTTCTACTATGTTTTCGTTTATTTGTGTGTTTTTGCCTATTTACTTTCTTTGATTTATTTTTGTTTGTTCGTTTTTTTCTTATTTTAATTGCACCACCACTTTCTTCCAATATACTAACATCCACAGAATTAATAATATTATTTAATTTTGTTAGTTCTTCTATTAACAAAGATATATTTATTATTTGTGTTGGATTAGAAAATAAAAAATGTTGAATTATATACTTAATTTGTTGAGTTACTGGCTTAAAATCTTCTGCAATATTACTTGAATATATCTTCTCATAAATACAAATATATATCATAACAAAACCCCATATATCAACATTTTTAATAAAAATATTATTAAAATAATTAAATAATTCTAATTTTCCGTGCACAGTATACTTTTTAATAATTTTTGTAATATATTCAACAATATAGTAATAAGTAAAATCATATTCAATCATATGATCTTTTACATTCTGTTTATCAATTGCAACTAACTCACCTTCAGAAAATTGTTTAATTATGTCATTAATTGCCTCTAAATGTCCTGCACCTCTAATTTCATTCCAAACAAATATATAATTAACAACAAATTCTCTAATGTCATAATAATTTGGATCTTTATTTCTTAGTAAAAAATCATCATATAATTTAATAAATTCTCCATTAAATAAAATAACAGAAAAAGGAACATTAAATTGAAATGGTCGTCTATAAAGACCTTTTGGAACCTCATTAAATAACTCTTCTGGTTTATGAACAGATAATCCCCAATCAATTAATCTAGTTTCAAAAGAGGAATCAACTAACACATTTGAATCTTTAATATCACAATGATAAACTTTTAACGCATTCATTGGAATAATACCATTTTGTAATAAATCAATCAATGAATTATTTAAATGAATTATATTATTTTTTGTAAAATATTTGTCAACAAATTCTTCAACATTAATTCCACCATTTGGCATATTTATAACTAACAAATCATCTAAAGATTTATTAATATTTTTTTTATTATATCCACGTTTAGTAAGTGCTTTACATTTTTGAAAATTAGATAAATCAGTATTTGTTAGTTTATCTGGTTGACAAATTGTAAAATTATCAAGTAAAAAGTATCGGCTATAATTAGGCACAGATTGTAATAAACTTTTAAAACTTTGAATATGTCTAAATTCAGATTCCGCATTTTTTTTAATCATTAATTTACTTAAATTATTTGGATCAGTATTATAGTATGTGTTTTGACATTTAATTGGAGGATCAAATATGCAACCAAATCCGCCAGATGCCAATACATTACCACCTTTTGCATTATATAACATTATTCTAATATATTGATATATAATTATATTTTACTTCTTGTTCTTCGACGTTTATTATGTTTATTATTACGACGTGTATGTTTTTTCTTTTTTTCTCCTCCTAAAAGTGCTAATCCAAGTCCTAAAAATCCAAGTGATTCTGCAACATTAAACATTTTAAATTTATTATCAACATCTCCTTGACTTTTAGATATAATTGTGTTTTCATCTAATTGTTGATCTTTTGGAATATCTAAATTAATTTGTATCAATTGTAACAACTCTTTGGCTGGGTCAATAATATTTTGAACAATATCAATTGCTAATTGTATGTTAGTTGGATCTTCATTATTTTCTTTAATTTTTTCTAATATAGATTTATATAAAACTAAATTAGCTAATACATTTCCATTTACTGCAACAGCAGCTCTATTTAAATCTTCTTTTGAAACTGGTATATTAATTGTTTTATTATCATTTGATTCAATAGTTGGTTCTGGTTGTTCGATAGTATCTTCTTGGGTTATTGGATTTTCTACTTCTTTTATTTCTTCTATTGGTGCTTCTGTAGGTTCAACTGGTATTGGTTCAACTGGTGTTTCTATTGATGTTTCAATCGTTGGTGCTTCTATTGGTTCAACTGGTGCTTCTATTGGTTCAACTGGTGCATCTATTGGTTCAACTGGTAATTCTGTAGGTGCTACCGGTGCTACTGCTACTTGTTCTGATTTATTATTTTCTATTGGTTCTTCTATTTGTTCTCGTCCTTCACTCATTATATATTTTATATATATTATTTATTATATAAATAAACAATTAAACCAGTTGCACCCATTATTACAAGCGTATAGATTATTTTTTCTTTTAATTTATAATATTCCTTAAATTTTATATCCTTCGGCTTATATTCCTCATAATAATTAAAATAAAAATCATTTAAACTAATCTTTGGCTTTTCCAATTTTTCGTTTATTTTATTATGAACAAAATGCAACCATCTAACAAAAGCATCACGTGAATCCAAATATGCTGTTATAGGATATTCATCTAATAATTTAACAAAATCATTTCCAATTTCTTCTACTGGAATAAATAATGGTAAATTTTGTATAAATTCATAATACTTCTTTTTCGTAACTTCATTTGGTCTATGCGGATAAGATAATGCTATAGTATGCAAAAAAAACCAAAAATGAGGTCCCCATACATTTGGATCTAAAGCAGGCATTTAATTAAATAACTCAAATAAAATAATTATCTAATTTTATCTAATTAATTACTATATAAAAACATCTTATAATATTTATACAGTTAGTATGAGTAAAAATAATATATGTAATAATTGCTGCAAACAAGGCCATCAATTTCATCAATGTAAAATGCCTATTACAAGTCATGGCATTGTATTATTTCGGTTTATGCCAGGTATTGGATTACAGTATCTTATGATACGCCGAAAAAATACATTTGGATTTATTGATTTAATTCGGGGTAAATATATTCCAAACAATTATGAACATTTACGGATTATTTTTGACGAAATGTCTCTAGAAGAAAAAGAACAAATAAAAAATAATGATTTTTCTACATTATGGCATAATATGTGGGGTGATTCATTAAGTAATCAATTCAAAAGTGAGGAGGCATCTTCATTTAAAAAATTTGATCAATTGCGTTCAGGAGTTGAATCTGATAATGGTTTAATTACAATAGATAGATTAATTAGTGAATCAATAACTTCATGGCAAGAAACAGAATGGGAATTTCCAAAAGGTCGACGTAATTTTATGGAAAAAGATTTAGATTGTGCTTTAAGAGAATTTGAAGAAGAAACAGGTATTTCTAAAACAAATATAAATATAATAGAAAATATTTTACCGTTTGAAGAGATTTTTATTGGTTCAAATCATAAGTCATATAAGCATAGATATTTTTTAGCATTTACGGATAAAATTGGAGATGAACTAACAAGTTATCAGAAGTCAGAAGTATCAAAATTAGAATGGAAAACATTAACAAATTGTTTAAATTCAATTAGACCATATAGTTTAGAAAAAAAACAAATTATACAAAATATTAATAAAGTATTAGAAGAATATAGATTATATTAATATATAATAGAATGAGTACTATTAAACAAACTAATCAAAAAAGCAAAAAAGCAAGTAAGATTAGCGATAAAAAAGCAATTCAAATAGAAGAACATTCTGAAGCAAGTTTAAGTGGGGAAATATGTGATGCGACTGAAATAAATATGCTTTATAGTAAAAAGTGTGGCAACAATAAAGAACAACTTGAATTTGAAGCAGAAAATAGAAAAGATTTAGAACAAAATTCTCAAGATTTATCTTATTTATATCCAAATTTGGACGATCCCAATTTTATTATTAAAATCGCCGAAAAAAAAGAGTTTAGTGACACTAAATATGATGGAACAATTTATAATGTTAAAGAGTATGCAGATATTTTAGCAAATGCAGAATATGAACTTTTACCTCAACAAGCTTTTGTTAAAAACTTTTTATCATCCCAAACTCCATATAATAGTTTATTATTATTTCACGGTTTAGGATCCGGAAAAACGTGTTCAGCTATTGGTGTTTGCGAAGAAATGCGTGATTATATGAAACAAATGGGTATAAATAAAAAAATAATAATTGTTGCAAGTCCAAATGTGCAAGATAACTTTAAATTACAATTATTTGATGAACGTAAATTAAAATTAGTTGATGGAATTTGGTCAATGAAAGGTTGTTTAGGAAATAAATTATTAAAAGAAATTAATCCTACTGGAATGACAGGATTATCAAAAGAAAAAGTGGTGCATCTAGTTAAAAATTTAATTAATGCATCATATTCATTTCAAGGCTATGTACAATTTTCAAATGATATTTTTAAAAAATCAGGCAGAAATAATGATAGCCTAGAATCCAAAGTTAAAAATTTACAATACGAATATGCTGATAGTTTGATTGTAATTGATGAAGTTCATAATATAAGAATAGCGGGAGATAATGAAAATAAAAATATAGCGAAAAACTTAATGTTTTTGGCTAGTGCTGTTTCTAACTTACGCCTATTACTATTATCTGCTACACCAATGTTTAATAGTTATAAAGAAATCATTTGGTTACTTAATTTAATGAATATGAATGATCGTCGTGGAATTATATCTGTATCTGATGTATTTGATAAACAAGGCAATTTTAAAAAAGATGCAAATGGAAAGGAAACTGGAAAAGAAATGTTAATAAGAAAAGCAACAGGTTATGTATCATATATTCGCGGTGAGAATCCTTATACATTTCCATTTCGTGTTTATCCTGATAGATTTGCACCAGATAATACATTTAAAAATATTAATGAATATCCAAAATATCAAATAAATGGCAGACGTATACCTGACAACAAAAAAATGACAAAGATAAGTTTATTTTTAACATTAATTGGAAATTATCAAGGATTAGGATATAAGTATATAATAAGTAGACTTTTAGGAAGGGAATCAACAGTTAAACTAACAAAAGAAGGTAAAGAAAGAAAGGTTTCTGCGTTTAAAACTCAAAAATCATTTGGTTATACAGATTTACAAATACCAATTGAAGCATTAAATATTATTTATCCTTATGATGGTTTAGAAGAGTTAGTTGCCGAATTGCCAGATTTTGAATATATTGATGAAGATGAAGATAATATGTTGGATATATCTCCAGATAATGATGTAAAAGAAGTTGTTGAAGAAATAGATGATGTTGTTTCTACTGGTCCCAAATTAAGTCCAACAATAGAAGGACCAACAAAAAAAAAGGAAGAAATAAAAATAACAGAAGAACCAAAAATAATAGAAGAACCAAAAATAACAGAAGAACCAAAAATAAATACAAATACAATTAAAAAATCTGCAAAACGAACAATAAAACCAACATTAGATGATGATATTGATTTTGTTATTGAAGAACAACCAGAAATACAACAACCAGAAATACAACAACCAGAAATACAACAACCAGAAATAAATGAAGAAGAAAAACCTGTTACGTTAAGTGAGTTACCATCTACTAACAATAATGAAAGTAAAAGTATAAGTAGTAATTCACTTTCTCAAACAGAAGAAAAACCTATTACGTTAAGTGAGTTACCATCTGCTAGCAATAATGAAAGTAAAAGTATAAGTAGTAATTCACTTTCTAAAACAGAAGAAAAACCTATTACGTTAAGTGAGTTACCATCTGCTAGCAATAATGAAAGTAAAAGTATAAGTAGTAATTCACTTTCTCAAACAGAAGAAAAACCTATTATGTTAAGTGAGTTGCCATCTGCTAGCAATAATAATAATGATTCTGAAAGTATAAGCAGTAATTCACTTTCTCAAAGTCAATCAAATAATTCGTTTAGACAAACCATATCATCCGATAATAGTAAAATAACAAATAGTAATAAAAAATATAAACATATTATTGAAGGTTCAACTAAATCTCATTTGCCTAGTGAAAAAGTTAAAGAAAATGCTGTTGAAGAATCTATTCAATTAAATAATACAGGCGGTTCAAATAATAAAAGTAGCACAAAGAATAAAATACAATTGATTAAGAAAAAAGGAGGAAATTCAAATAAATTAATGATTGATCCAAAAGAATTAACCGGTAGTCTTGGATTAAAAAGAATTATGGATTATATTGATTCTAAAACTCCTGCACTTAAAGGATTATTCGAATACAGACGCGGCGTTGAAAAAATATTTCAACCTGATAATATTGGAAAATATAGCGCTAAAATTAAAAACATATGTGAGTCCATTTATAATTCAGAAACAGATACTGTATCTGAAGGCATTATTCTAATTTATTGTTCTTATATTGATGCCGGAATTATTCCAGTCGCATTAGCATTAGAAGAAATGGGGTTTATTCGTCATAATGAAAAATTTAAAACATTATTTAAAACGCCCCCTACACCCACAGTTGATGCAAGAACAATGAAACCACCTATTGATAAAAAAGATTTTAAGCCAGCAAAATATATTATGATTACTGGTGATCATAGAATTAGTCCAAATAATGATGCTGATATTAAAGCTATTACAAGTGATGACAACTTAACTGGAGAAAAAATAAAGGTTGTATTAATTTCACAAGCTGGTTCAGAAGGTTTAGATTTTAAGGCAATTAGACAAATACATGTTCTTGATCCGTGGTATAATATGAATCGTCTAGAACAAATTATTGGAAGAGGTGTTCGTAATGGTTCACACGCAGCATTACCTTTTGAACAAAGAAATGTAGAAATATTTTTATATGGAACAATTTTAGAAGATGCACAAGAAGAAGCAGCTGATCTTTATATTTATAGAAATGCTGAAGCAAAAGCTGTAAATATTGGTAAAGTTACAAGACTTTTAAAACAAACTGCAGTAGATTGTATAATTAATCACGATCAAACATTGCTTACTAGCCATAACTTTGATGAATTGGAAGAAAATAGAGGATTAAAACAAGTGTTATCAACCCATATTGAATTAGATAATTTTCAAGTTGGAGATATGGATAATTCTGCAACATGTGATTATATGCAATGTGAATTTGATTGTTTACCAAATGTTGAATTAGATGATTCAATGTTAAATGTAAATACATATAATGAAAAATTTATGCTTATTAATTCTGATAAAATTATTCAAAAAATTAAAAACTTATTTAAAATGCGATACTTTTATAAGAAAAGTGAATTAATTCAAATCATAAATGTGCCAAAACCATATCCTATTTCACAAATTTATGCGGCATTAACTCAAATTATTACAGATAATGCTGAGCATTTATATGATAAATATGGTCGCACAGGATATTTAGTAAATATTGGTGATTATTATTTATTTCAACCCAGTGAATTAAGTTATAAAAATATATCAATATTTGATCGCTCTGTTCCAATTAATTATAAACATGATTCAGTTCATTTTAAAATTAAAAATGAAGCAGTTAAACCAGTTATTGATAAAAGACATTTAGATGAATTTGAAATTGAAGAAGAATTAGAATTAGATGGCAATAATAAACCTAATAAAGGAAAACCAGTTGAAGAAATAGTTCCACCGGGAAAACTTGTTCTTGATGAAATGTTTAAAAATTTTGTAATTGCATTTGAAACTACAAAAGTGCAAAGAGGAGTTAAAAATTGGTATGAATTATGTGGTTTGGTAATAAGAAAAATGTTAAATGAAGATATTATACCTGGAGATTCAGAACCAGAAAAAGTTGATATATTAGTTAAATTTGTTATTGAACATTTGGTTGATAGTTTGCTTTTACAAGAACGAATAGATTTATTAGATTATTTATATGATAATACAACATTTCAAACACAAAATGATAATTACAATAAATTTGTTCCAAAAGTAAAAAAATATCTTTTATCAAAATTAATTATGGCAAAAGGATTAACTGGTATGGTTATGTTTGATGGTCCATCCCGTGTAGATAATCTTAAAATTTTTATTTTAAAAGATGGAAAATGGGTATTAGGTTCACCAGAAGATAAGCGTGATTTGGGACCAGCAATAATTCAAAAATATAATAAACCTTATAATATGAATCGGTTTGTTGGATTTATTGGATTTGAAACTAACAAAAAATATATGGTTTATAAAGTTAAAGATATCGAAAATGAACGAAGCACAGGATTTAGATGTGATCAAGCAGGTAAAGATAAAGTTATGGATATATTAAATGATATAGAAAATGATGACAAATATATATCAAAAGTTACAAAGGATGGAGCATTTGAATTATGTGTTAGACAAGAATTTACATTACGTAGTTATCAAATGCAAAATTTAGATAATAAAACTTGGTTTTTAGATACAGAATCTGCGATCATTAATGAATTTGAAAAAAAGGAAAAAGTTAAAAAATAGATACGTATATTATAAATTGTTTAATTATTTTTAAATAATAAAATTGAAAAATAATTAAAAGAATAATTATATAGTAATTATATAATGGAAGGATTAACTAAAACAAAACAACAAAGATATAAACAAAGAGAAATTAAAACAGTATACAGTCCATGTCAAATAACAAAAATAATTATGTTACCTATTATTGCTATAGGTGAAACATTACATCAAACTATTGAAGATATGTTGGCTAAAATGGTTGAAGGTAAGTGCATTGTTGAAGGCTATGTTAAACGTGAATCAGTTAAAGTTATTACATTTTCCAGTGGAGTTATTAAAGGTGATAATATTTTATTTAATGTCGTATTTAGTTGTGAAGTTTGTTATCCAGTTGCTGGTATGATTTTGTCTTGTGTTGCAAAAAATATTACTAAAGCAGGTATACGTGCTGAAAGTGCTGACGAAAATCCATCTCCATTTATTTTATTTGTTGCACGAGATCATATGTATGCAAATGATTATTTTAATTCAATTGAAGAAGGAGAAAGATTTAACGCACGAGTAGTTGCCTCTAGATTTGAATTAAATGATAAATTTGTTTCAGTTATTGCTGAATTAATGCCAAATAAAAAAGATTATGCTAATATTAGCAAACCTACATTAAATATTGAGGATTAAAATATATTTTAACAATAAAAAGGAAAATAATTACTATTACTTACTATTTGTTCATTTATTTTTTCACTAATTAGACCTCTATTTATTTTTCTTATTATTTTGTTAGTTGGATTAAAATATTTAATCAAATAATTCGTTATTAAATCAATATTTGAGTTGCCACATGTAAAAATATCTAATGCAATATATTTTTTTTCTGGCCAAGTATGAATACTTAAATGAGATTCAGCCAATAAATATAATGCAGTAAATGCACCACATCTATCAAAATTATGCCATGATATATTTAAACAATTTACATTTGCAGTTTTAAAAACATTATCTAATTCATTATTCCATAATTCTATTGATTTATCTAAGTTATTTATTGTATTAATTATATCTGGGTCAATGCCATACATATCAATTATAACATGTTGTCCAACCATTGCAATATACTTTTATAATTATTTATAAATATAAACTAACAAACTAATAAATATATATTTAATAAAATTTATTTAAAGCATTATCTCTAAATATAAATAATAAACTATGGCTGAGTTAGTTGAAGAAATGAATAGTTCTTTTATTGGTAAAAATGTAAATAATAATAATGATGAATCGGATAATGAATTTGAAGAAGTAAAAGAATTTGATTATGATAGTTTAACTATCATTAGAGATTCAATCGAAAAAATGAATAAATTTAATCAGATTGAAGTTTTAAAAATATTACATAATAATAAATCTGTTGTTATTAATGAAAATAAATATGGTGTGCATATTAATTTATCTCAAGTTAATTCAAATATTATTGAAGAATTAAATACATTTGTTAAGTATGTAAATACTCAAGAAAGTTATTTAAATGATGTTGAAAAGCAAAAGGAAACATATAAAAATACATATTTTAAAAAAGATAATAAAGATAAGTTGAAGAATATATAAAAGAATGATTAAAAAAGTTAACTACAGTTTAAAGGACTATAGTGAACAAATGTTCACCAATAAAAATTTAATTAAATATTACAAAAATATTAATGAAGAAGAATATGTGCCCAAAATACCTAAAATGGGGCCACCTCAATCATTTAAAGTTACTACAATCTATAATAATATTAATTCTAATAAAGAAAAAGAAAAATATTATAAAATCAATCAAACAGACACTCTTTTTTGGTGTTTTTATATTTTAAAAAATGGATATTCAAAATATGAAATGGAAATAGCCGGACAATATTTTGTTGTTGAAAAAACTGAAAAATTTAGATATATTGATGTTCTTAGACAAAATACATTAAAAGATAAATTAAAAATTCATAATATTAAACCTTTTACAGAAATTGAAGATGATTTAGCACATAAAGATAAAATTAGCATTAAAACATTCTTTGCATTATGCATTGCTGAAAATATAAATATTATGTTAGTTGATAAACGAAAAATATATGAATTAAAATGTAATGAAAGTGGTCCAGTAAATTTAATTCATAAAGATAATGGTAGTTTTACTTATTATATAGAAAATGAACCATCAAGTGAATCACTTTTAAAATACAAAACAACTTATTATGTTATGCCTAATTTTGATGCTACATTAAAATCTATGGCATCATATAAAGTAGAAGATTTAATTGAATTATGTAATAAATTTGACATCAAATTAGATGATAAAAAGAAACTTAAAAAAGATTATTATGAATTATTACAGCAGCAATTTTAATAAATTAATAATTAAATAAATGAATAAATATAAATAATTATAATAAAAAATTGAACAATAAATATAATATAAAAATATGTTTATATTATATACTAATGGCAGAAACTACATCAGTAAATTCTTATGAGAATAAAGAAAATAATGATACATTTAGAAAGCCGCAACCTAAAATAAATCCAAAAGAACAATTAATTAAATTATGCCATAAATTTTTAAATACAAGTGATACTAAATATGCTCAACTTGAATTAGAAGCAAAATTTGGAACAAAAGGTGTTAAACGTTTAACTCGTCTTGATTACGATAATGTTGTTAAAAGACTTTTATCTATGGGATTCACTTTTACCCCAGATAAATATTCTTTAAAAATACAACCTGAATTTATTGACTTAAAAACTGGCAGATTTAAAACAACAGATATAGATAATTTTCGTGTTGAAATAAAAGGATCTAATATTCAAAAATATTGTCAAACTAATATTCTTCCTGATAATGTTAAAATTATGAAAAAAACTGTTGTTAAAATAGATGATAAGGTTGATAATAGTGGCATTTATGAACACGCTGAATTTGATGATTTTAATTTTCGTGTAGGCTTAAAATTAGAAGAACAAATTGATAAAAAAAGTAAATTAGGACAAGATTTAATCGACAATTGGCCTAAAGCCAAAAAAATATTCAGATATTTAAATAGAACATCATTTAGACATGCTGATCATCCTGAATTTTGGTTTGATTTAAGTATAGTGCGATCTTCATCTAAAAATGAACGCGGTTATATGATTCCAACATATAATATGGATGAATCAGATGTTTTAGTAAATCCAGATACATTTGATATTGAGTGTGAAGTTGATGGACAAGCAGCATTGGCTAAATATGCAAATAATCCACAGGGACTTGCTAATGAAATACTTAAAATGACTAAAATAGTTTTATGTGGTTTACAAAAAACTAATTTTCCTATTTCATATCCTGAACAAAAATTTATTATACAAAATTATATGCGTCTATTATTTGAAGATGAATTTAAGAAAAAAGGCGAACAATATTTTCCTAAAGATAAAGTTTATCCCAGCGATTTTATCGGTCCTCAACCTAAAGCCTTACAAATTAAAAATATTACACCAATTAATGAAGATATTATTGTGCCTAATATTACTGAAACAGATGCATTTTGTGTAACTGACAAAGCAGACGGCGAACGTCAATTATTATATGTTAATCGTGATGGTAAAATATATTTAATTAGCACAAGTATGACAGTTATGTTTACTGGAGCAATTACAGAAAATAAAGAATATTTTAATTCATTACTAGATGGTGAATTAATTTTAAATAATAAACAAGGTAAATTTATTAATCAATATGCCGCATTCGATATTTATTATATAAATGGAGTAGATGTTCGTGCTAGACCATTTAATCGTTTGATGTTTGCTGATGAAAAATATTTTAAAGATGGTGTGCGTTTAAGCTTGCTTAAAGAATTTGTATCTAAATTAAACCCCAATAACATTTTAACTCCAAAAACAAAAGAACCTCAAGTTAAATTAACTGGAATGAAAGCAATAATGGCTCAATATGCAAAAATTGGCACAGCAAACTCACCTATTAGAATTACTTGTAAAAATTTCTATCCTTTAACTGATATTGCACCTCAAGATAAGGCTATTCCTACATTATTTCGTAATAATAATATATTTGAAGCGTGTTATTATATTTTACAAAGAGTTAGAAATGGATTATATGATTATCATGTTGATGGTCTCATATTTACACCAAATTTATTAGGAGTTGGAAGCAACAAGATTTTAGAAGCAGGACCTAAACGCAAAATCACGTGGGATTATTCATTTAAATGGAAACCAAGTGAAGCAACTGAAACGTTTACTCAAAGTTATTTAACAATTGATTTCTTAGTAACTACTAAGAAAGATAATAATGGAAAAGATATTATTACACCAATATTTCAAGATGGGGTTGATGCTTATCAACCAACACAATTTGAACAATATAAGACACTTATTTTAGCAGTTGGGTATGATGAATCTAAGCACGGATTTGTAAATCCTTGTCAAGATTTATTAGAGGATATTTATCCTGATTCTCGAACTGGACAAAAACAAGGTGATGGAAAGAAAGATAGCTATAAACCAAAACAATTCTATCCAACTGAACCATATGATCCTTCTGCAGGATTATGTAATATTATGTTAACTCAAACTGGCATTGATTCGTATAAAATGATGACTGAAGAAGGGGATGTATTTGATGATCAAACAGTTGTCGAATTTAAATATGATTCTTCAAAACCCGGATTATGGAAATGGATTCCTCTTCGAGTTCGTTATGATAAAACTGCCGATTTTAGAGCCGGATTAAATAGTTTTGGCAATGATTATAAAACTGCAAATGACAATTGGTATTCTATTCATAACCCAGTCACTGAAAAAATGATTGCAACCGGAACTTCAATACCAAGCGTAGAAATTGGTGATGTATATTATAATTCTACGATTGATGATAAATTAACTAAACGTATGCGTGATTTTCATAATCTTTATGTTAAAAAGAAGTTAATTACTGCTGTATCTAAAAAAGGTGATATTTTAATTGATTTTGCTTGTGGAAAAGCAGGTGATTTACCTAAATGGATTGCTGCTGGATTAGCATTTGTATTTGGAATTGATATTTCAAAAGATAATATTGAAAATAGATTAAATGGAGCGTGTGCGAGATATTTAAATCTTCGTCGCGATTTTAAAACTATGCCATATGCATTATTTGTTAACGGTAATTCTGCATTAAACATTAGAAGTGGAACTAATATGTTTACTGATAAAGCAAATGAAATCACAAAATCCGTATTTGGTTCTGGAACCTCTGATAAGGGGTTAGGTCCAGCAGTTAAAAGACAATTTAGTAGAGGTATAAATGGTTTTGACGTATCTTCGTGTCAATTTGCTTTGCATTATATGTTTGAAAATAAGACAACATTTTATAATTTCTTAAGAAATGTATCTGAATGTACTAGAATAAATGGTTATTTTATTGCAACAGCATATGATGGTAAAACTATTTTCAATATGTTAAGAAAATATAATGAAGGTGAAACAAGAGACATATATATTGATGGTAAAAAAGTTTGGTCTGTTCAGAAGAATTATGATGCCACTAAATTTCCAGAAGATGATACATCATTAGGTTATAAAATATCAGTTTATCAAGATACAATTAATCAATCTATTCCAGAATATTTAATTAATTTTGATTTCTTAACAAGAGAGATGGAAAAATATGGTTTTAATTTAATTAATCGTGCAGAAGCAAGACAATTAGGTTTACCAGAAAGTAGTGGAATGTTTAGTGAATTATATAATATGATGTTAAATGAACTAGACAAAGATCCTAGTAAAGCAAAAGATTACAAAGATGCACCAGTAATGAACGATTACGAAAAAGATATTTCATTCTTAAACAGATTCTTTGTTTATAAGAAAACCAGTTCTCGTAATGCTGAAAAATTAACAAAGGCTATTTTAGAAAATTTACCAGATGAATATGAATTTGAACAAGGAGTTAAAATGCTTGCAAGAGAAACTGTTAAAAAAGTAGAAGAAGAAATTAAACCAAAAGCAAAAAAACTTAAGGAAAAATTAATGTTACAAGAAGCAACTGAAGCATTGGAAGAAAAAGCACACAATAAAACTGTTAAAGAACCACAAAATACAGATGAATTACTTGAAGATATATTTAATGGTCCTGCTCCTGAAACTAAACCAAAGAAAACAACGCGTAAGAAAAAGCCTTTAGTTGAGTTTGATATTATAGAAGAATAAAAATGATATAAAAATGAATTAATATAATATAATAATTAGTAATGAACTATTATATTTTACCAAAAAATAAAATTAACTTACGTTTTAAATTAAATTCAAATGCAATAGAAAATGATGATAAACCATTTATTTCAAACAGTATTATAACACATTTATCACACATTTTTTCTCAAGTTGATAAAGTATGTACTAACATAAATGTCGATGAAATTATTAATCCTTTAGAATTTGTGCATAGTGCTGTTCCAGGAACACAATTATCTGTTAGTAAAGTTAAATCTGATTCAAATATTTTATTTGAATTAATGGAACTTTTTCAATTGTGCACAATATTTGAAGAAAATACTAAACTTAATATTGTAAATGTTTCAGAAAATATAGACTCTATTTCAAATTTAATTAATATGTTACGAGACGAAAATGATGACAACATATTTAGTTTAAATTTTAATTATAACTTGTTAAATAATATGTTAACAGATGATTTGTTTAAAAATAATCAAGATTTACTTATCTTTGAATTTAATAAAAATGATTACACAACTAACAAATATAATTTAAATCTTATTTTTACATTAAAATTAGTATTATATTTACAAAAAAGTGGCGGAAATTGCATTATTAAATTAGATAATATAACAAATAAAGTTGTAATTGAAGTATTATATATTTTAAGCGGTTTATACGATAAAGTTTATTTATTAAAACCAAACATTTGTAGTATAACATCAAGTCATAGATATTTAATTTGTAAACAATATACTTATGATAGTAATTATTATAATAGTTTAAAAGATAATTTTGAAAATATTATAATTAACCAATTGTTTATAAATAACAATGCTATTAATAATTATTATGTTAGTTCTATTATTGAAAATAATGTCCCTAATTATTTTTTAAGTAAATTAGAAGAGTTAAATGCAATAATTGCTCAACAACAACTAGAATCATTGGATCAAACCATAAACATATTAAGAAATAAAAATAAAGATGATAAATTAGATATTCTAAAACGTAATCATATTCAAAAATGTATACAATGGTGTGAAAAAAATCAACTTCCTCATAATAAATTTATTGATAAAACAAATATTTTTTTAAATGAAAAACGCAAAGAAGAAAATTGCACAAAAACACTTTCTTTACCAAATATTACTATTGAAAAGGAAACAGAAATTAATACTTTAGAAATTAATTAATATTTCCTATATTATTTGATGCTGCGTGTTGATATACAGAAACAAAATTTTTATACATATCCGCTGAACTTTTAGAACATATTTTATTATTTTGTTTTTGACCATTAAAGAAAAATGGATTACCAGTATATATTGCTGGATTACATTGTGGCACTTTTTCTTTATAAATATTATTTTTCTGTTTTGCTGCTGCAGTATTAATTGTATCTACATTTAATTTTAATAAACGTGCGCTACTTGAAACTGCTCCTTGTTTTGCATATTGTGGGTTATTTGGTTTATAGTAGACTTGAGCACACCCTTTTGGATTTGATGTTCCTAAATTAATATAAGGATTTGCTGCAATTGCATATATATAATCGACCGTTTGTTCATATTGTGTTTGAGTTAATAAACTTTTTAAAAGTTGCACAAAATCTTGAATTGTTAATGTAGTATTTTCTATAATAGAATTATAAATTTCAGTTGAAATAAATCCTTCGTTTAACAATAAATTTGTTAATGAAATTATAAAGGCTGTTTCAGCTCCTAATTCAACCGTAAAATTTGGATTACATTGTGCTACATATTGATTTAATATAGATAATGGATCACCTGGTTTTGAATATTCAATCATTTTTATAGTAACATTTGGATAGCTTTTAAATAAATTAAGCATTTGATTATTTATGGGTCCATTAATAAAATTAAATTCACGTTGTCCAAATGTTTGACATCTATTGTATAAATACATTTTAGTTGTTTGAAAATAATTTTTGCTTAAATTAGTGCTTGTTGGTAATGTGCGTTGAATTGCTTTTCTTTCTTGATTACAACATAAACCATGATTCATTACATTTGGTTGTGGTTTTTCGGTTAAATTATTAATTGGATACCAATCAGATACAAATCCTTGACCCTCACATGTCTTACAATCTTCATCAATTGTATTATCCATTGTTAGTTTATTTTCTTTAATAATACTTAAACCGGGTTGATCAATAATTTGGGATATTAAACCTTGTCCGCCAGAACCTCCTCCAAGAGATGAACCATTTGATGATTTAACTCGTCTATTAATATTATAATCAATATCAGGTGAGATGATAGTATCATCATTAGTATGGATTGGAACAAAAATTCCTTTTCTATAGTGTTTAATTGGACGAGGTAATCCAAATCCGGTAGGAAATATATTTCCTGAATCTTTGTTAGTTAATGGTCTTATATTTGTGCTAGTTAAACCGATAGGATTACTAAATGGTCCAGTTCCTTTCCATGAAATATAGGGAATATTTTGTAATGTGCTATTATGATTATATCCTCCAGAAGGCATTTGTCTCATATTTGTTGGATAAAAAGCAGTTGACATTTATATAAATAATATAAGAATAAAAATAAATAAAATAATCTATTAATATAATATAATGAATTTAATTAATATATTAATAATTGCATTTATTGTGATAATTATTTCACAAATAGTTTCTTATTTGTTTATAAAAGATAATTTATTAGAAGGAATGGAAACAGCTGATACAACTAATACAACTACTTCTACTTCTAATACAGAATATCAGCCTTATAATATAAATGATCCAAATAATGCTTTAATATTATCTCAACAAAATGCTGGTAATATAAATTATTTAAAAGAACGTATTGATGAATTATCTGAATCAAAAAAAGATATCGATGATTTAAAACAAAGTGTTAGTTTAATGCAAACACAAATAGATGGAATAGTGCAACAGCAAGCAGATTTTGGAACAGAATTGGCTGGATCTGAGCCTCCAACAATAACAGGAACAGAATCAGCAAGTATGCCGACAGATGAAGAAGAGCAAATGTAATCATAAAAGAAATAATATAAAATAATACTTTATAAATAAAATAATATATTATTATAAAATAGAAATGTCTAATAATGTATTTGAACAAGTTTTATCAGGTGCAGGTAATATAGGTAAAGAATTTACTGGTGAAGCATATCCATATTATAAATATATTAAAACACCATCTGAATTAGGTATGTCAGATAAAGGCAGTTTAGAACAAATGGGAAAAGATATTGATGGATTAATAAATTATGTTGAGTTGTTAGTTACTGGCAATAGTAAGGCATCTGCAACTGGTCAACCTTTAGGTAATAAATTTTTCTTAAAAACTGGAGGAAAATGCACTAGCACAAAAGATAGTTCAGAACAAGATCGCTGGATTTATATTGATAATGTGCCAGCGGGGAATATTCCTTTCATATCTTCTGGTATGGGAGTAAATTTTAGTGAATTTAAAGGTCTTATACCAGGAACAATCAGTAATTTAAATGCATTTAATCCTGCCACATTATTTTCATCTTTTTTGGCTGGTTCCAAACCAGATTGTCAAGAGTTAACAATGGAAACTGTTGATATTTATAATAATAAATCAACTGAAACACATTATGTTACATTAACAGATATTAAAAATATGGATCCTTGTATATTTAGTAACGGAACAAATCCATCAACTGGACAAAAATGTAGAGAAACTTTTACAAATCTATATGAAAATGAAATATATTGGTCATATAAAATTCCAGATGATCCAATAGTAAAAGGATATTTTATGGGTTTAGGTTTATTAGGAGTATATATGTTTTTTAAAATAATGAAAAAAAATGGATATATACCAAAGTAAATTAAAGAATATAAAGAATATAATTAATTATATAAATAAAATGGATTTATATAATTATCCTTCAATTAATTCAAATATATGCGTTTCTAAACTAACAAAAGAGATTTCTAAAGAATTTGTTAGTTTATCTTCAGATTATATGTGTTGTGCAGGATATGATTATGAAGATGGTTCTTTTAGAGGAGATAGTTATAAAGAATTATTTAAAGAATATTTTAATACAGACTTAACTAACACATTATCAACAAATGAAATAAAAAAATGTTTAGATATTTTTAATAATAAAATAAATTTGCTAAAATTAGAAAATCGTATATTTCGACGTGATATATTATTTTTAAAAACTTTATTAGAATTATATGTTAAGTATAATTTATATTTAATACCTGTTTATAAAGAACCTATTTCTTATGATTACGCTTGTTTTTCTTAGAACGATGTCTTCGTCCGCCTTTAATCCAGTAAGTTGGTTTTGCTGTGTTAGTTGAACTAACTTGTTCAGCATTATCTGCAATAGAACCACCCATACGTTTGCAACTTTTTCTATTTTTTCTATGTTTTCTTAATTTTCTAGATTTTTTTCCTCCAAAACTTTGGAATCCTTGACCTTCTGGTGCTACCGGTGCTACGCCCATATTTTGAGGTGCGGGTTGAGGCGGTTCATAATTATTAAATGATTCACTTGATGATGAAGCAGAACCTGTTACACTTGTTGTAGGTGTTGAACTAAATGAATTACTTATACTTGTTGTTGCAGATGATAGAGAATTTTCGGCACTTGATGTAGTGCTATTCCACCAATCCAACCACGATTTTTTTGGTGCGTTTGGATCTTCAGGTTTTCCCCATGAAAAAGGATTATACCATGATCCTCCTCTCATTTTTCTTGTGCGCATTTTGTTCATTCTTTTTGTCATATATTATTACTTAAGAAATAATATTATATAACTGTGTTTTTATATTATTGTATTCCTAAATAATTACTTTACATAGCATACTTAACTAACTCAACAGCAACTAATGCACCGGCAATTTGTGCAACAATGTAAGGAATTAAATCAGAACGAGATAATTTTCCAGAATACATTAAAGCAATTGCAACGGCAGGGTTAAACGCACCACCACTAATTGCTCCTCCTAATAATACGGCAACTGCTAAAGCGGCACCAATAGCTAAATAATTTCCGGTTGCTAAAATAACAAACATTAAAAATAATGTTCCTAAAAATTCAACAATATATTTGTTCATTATACTATTATTTAAGAAAATTATTATTAAAGTTATTTTTGTCTATTGTAACTTCTTTTGTTACATTTTTTGCTATTTTATTTAAGTTTTTTTGTTGTTCTTCAACGGTCGAACCACTCATTACATTACATAGCATTTTTAAATAACGATCATTTTGTCTTGATTCTGGGTTAGAAAAATCAGGATTTGCTTTTTGCCATTCTGCAATTTGACTTATATTTTTTTTTCCAATAACTCTTATTGCACTTTTAAGACGACTTTGTTCATCATCATCTTTTAACCATATATCTTGTTCTCTAATATGTAGTATATTGCGTTTAGAATCGCTGCAATGTATTGGTCTACTATTAACATTTAGCTCCTTAAGTCCATTAATAAATATTTGTGAAATGCCTTCAGCATAACCGAGTCGAGCAGTATTTTCTAAATCTTGAACAGTTATTTGAAGTGATTCAACAAAATCAGTTAAATTAATTGCATCTTTGCACGTTTCATTTAAAAAGATTTGTAGATTAAATTGATTATTGTTAGTTGTATTAAAAGAATTTTGATATAAATTATTGGTTTTATTGTCTTTTGTTAGTTCTAAAACTTTATTGCTTTGTTCTTGTAATATATGTGTTTGTTCAATTAATAGCTGTTGCATTTCTTTATTTTGTTTAATAAGTTCCATAACATAATCAACATTAATTGTTGGATTGTTAGTATCTTTTTTTGCATTTTTCTTAACACTTTCGCTAAAACATTTTTTTCGATGAACGTGCAGACCCTGTCGAAATTTAAAAGTCTTACCACATTCGCATTCATATTCGTTAGTTAATCCTGTATTTATTGACTTCATATTTAATTGTGATAAATGTTTTTTGGTCTTAATATGTCGTTCCCAATGATTTATTTTAGTGCATTTATAATCACATATTTTACATATAAATGGATGTATTTTATCTTCAATCGTTAATTCAATTGATGGCTGCATAATGGTTTAAAATATTTAAATATTTTTTTTCGGCCCTTTTTTCCTAAAAACGTCATCATTTGCGTCATCATTTCGGGCCGACGTCACAAAAAATTATCATAAACAGAATGATTTGTAAGCATTTATGATAACAAAAATGGCGGCTATTTTTCGGCCCTTTTTGCGTCATCATTTTTTAAAATATGGTCTCAGAGGAATATTCCTCTAAAAGGTTATGTTATGTATTTTGGTCTCGAATTTTATTAAGAAAAATGCATTTTTCACCGTCATCATTTTCATGATGACGCAAAAAGGGCCGAGAAAAATGTCCAAAATTATGGTCACAATTTTATGCTTTGCGTTAATTTTTTGGCAAAATATTTTATGACGAATAAGGTAAGGATAGTCGAAAAAATGGCTTTTTTTCAAGACTTTTTTGGAATTTTCATTTTTGGACATTTTTAAAAATGTCCAATTTTCAAAACCTAAAAAAACTTTTAGAAAAAATCTCTTACTGAAAACTCTGCCACTTTTATATTATATATTTTATAAGCATATATGCTTTAAATTTTATTTGCTGGGTTTGATTCAACATTTTCTAGTCACGCAAGACATTTATTTGGCATTTTCTAAGAACTTTCTCAGAACTTTCTAAAAATCGAATCTAATTAATATAAATTACTTCTACTTATATTAATTCAAATGAATACCACAAATAAATGCAGAAATTACAATTATTGTCAGGCTATTTGCACCAAATGGTCAACAGAAAATAATCAACAACTATGTGTTCAATGCACATTTCAACTTGGTGATCATATTTATACTAATCAAATTGAAGAATGCTGCGTGTGTTTTAACAAACAACCTATGTTAATCCTTCCATGTGAACATCAAATTTGCAACGATTGTTGGTTTAAAATTACAGCCAGAAAAACAAAATCTTGCCCATTATGCCGCAATTATAATCAATTTAGTCGTTAATATACAGTTCTTAATAATTTTGTCTAGGTATTGAACCCCAACCATTTATTCCCGGTTGAGTTAAATTATAATTATATATTGAACCCTTCTTTTTTGGCGCAACTGAACCCGCTGAACGAGCTCTTCTTAGTGCTGAACGCTTTAAACTAACATCATAACTCTTTGTTGATAATAATGCCTCATCAGGCAAACCAACTTTATATGCTGATTTACCAACATTTTGAGCCTTTAATAAGTTAGTTCGCATTGAACTTGGAACTGGAGCAATATAATTCATATGTGATGATACTGGAAATTGTCTTTGTGATGAATATGATGTCTTTGTTAATGGTTCTGATAGTTTACCCAATGCATTTTGCTCCATTTTTTGCACCATTGATAAACTTGCCGCTCTTAAATAATATGCACGTGCATTTGTATTTAAATCTGACATTACCGGCTCTTGTGACGGATAAAATTGAGGGGGAGTAGGACGAACACCAGGCAATGAACCATAACTATGATAAGGCATTGCTAATGGATATTGACTCGAATTTAATGGCCCAGTTACAGGAGCATTTACATAACCTTGAAAATTTTGAGATGTTGATGACACAAATCTTGCATATGGTGAAGACGACATTATTATATAATATTAATATTTATTTTTTATAATAATATTATATTGTCTAAACTAAATAAACTAACAAATCAATAAAAAAATTATATATTTTTGTTAGTTTATTAATATTAATTATTTAAATAAACTTTTCTAATTTTTCATTTCTATAAATAAATAAATAACAACCAGAATCTTTACACTTTATACGTGCCTTTGATGAACCTAATGATGTATTTGTTACTAACACTTTCATTTTATTATTTGCTTCTTCTAATACTTGACGTAATAAATTTATTCTTGTTATATCTATATTATATTTATCATATATTGCTCCTAATAACATTATAAATTTGTCTTTGTTAGTTGATCCTATTGATTGCAAATAAGATTCATCATTACTTGATGAAAAGTTCTTTACATATTTCATTTGCCATTCTTGTGCTATAGTTTGTATAATAGTATTACGACATTGTTTATCCGGTGTTGAGTCATCTAATAATACTGTTGGCATTGATTGTGATTTATTTAATGTGTCTCTTAAATTTATTAAATCACCTATATCACAATTAAACCGAATATTTAATACTATTTCACTATCATATAACCATTGCAATGAATTTACACCAAATACTTGTCCCTCTAAATTTGTTGACAATGATGTATTATTATCTTTAAGATATTTTATTGCACTTAAACGATGCGTTCCATCTATTATATCAAATTCTTGTCTTTTATTATTAAAACTTATATAAATTATTGTTTCAATTGGCTTCATTTTTGTTTCTATATAATTTGCTATTTCTGGAATTCTAACTAGATCAGGATCTCTATTTTGACGCCAATTAACTATTGGAGCATTAAATAGATTTTCTACTTTAATTCTAACTAACAAAATATTTGGCGCATATTTATGAATAATTGTTGCATTATCAGTAAAATAATGTTTTAAAGTTGTTTCTATCATATTTAATGGCACATTATCGCTTAATTTATATGATGTTCGCATTAATTCATAATTATTTACTAAAGTAGGACTAGGATTTTCGATAATTTCAAATTCAAAACGATTAGATTTTTTAATTGACTTAGACATTTCTTAGAATATTATACTAACAAATATCTAAATTTATTTTATTTCAATTATTTTAAATACTTTTTTAATATCTTCTTATGGCACGAACAGCACTTTGTTGAGCAGAAGAATCATTACCACCAAATGATCTATCGTTATAGTTCTTATTAACTGCTTGATTCTTCAAATAACGAATATAATCACTACTATCATATACAAATTTTGTATTACATGCTGATGCAGGAATTGATGGGTCAACTTGATTAAGAGACCATAATACACTTGGTTGACAAGAATCACTAATAGAACCAAAACGTTGTTTTAAACCTTTTATATTAGGTCTACTTTGATATGTTTGACATGTTCCACCACAAGAATAATTTTCTCTTGATAATAAATCACCTGCATTATAAACTGCTCTAAATGGAGTAACTATACGCTTAGGATTAGAACTTCCTGATTTTGATGTAGTATTCCAAACTTCTCTTAAAGTTAAACGGGTTTGAGCAAAATTATTTGTATTGTCATGAATAATTAATGGTTGAGGCATACGACCATTAAATCCACCTCCCAACAAAGGTCCTAAAGTTGGATTATTATTAACATAAATATTTCTTCCGAGACCAGGTATGAGAAATTCAAAACCACCTAAGCCACCAGTTGTATAGCCACTTTTTCCATTTGCTGTTGATGAAAAACCTATTCCAATGCTATTAGACATTATATTATACAACAATAAAATATATTTTTTTTTATTTTTATATTACTCTCGCTAAATTATTATATAAATATTAAAATTATTTATATAATATAATCACTATGTCAACTATTGAAAAAGGATTTCATCCTTATACCAGCATTAAATTAATTGATAACTCATATGTATTTATTAAAGACTTAAATAAAGGCGATACATTATCGGATGGTTCAATAGTAGAAACTGTTATTACTGTAACTAACAAAAATAATTACTGTTTTTATACCATTAAAAATAATAATATACATATATTCGTATGTGGATTACACTATGTTTTTGATAATTCTAAAAAAGATTTTGTTAAAGTATGTGATTATAAAAATGCTGGACCAACTGTTATTACATATAATTCAATTTGTTCCGTTTTAACTGATACTCATTATATAAAAATAGAAAATGAAATATTTAAAGATTGGTAAACGAAGTGACCTAAAAACGAAGTGACCTAAAAACAAAGCAACCAACAATAAAAACAAAGTATCCAATAAAAATAATATTTTGTTATGTATATATGCAACTAACTAACAAAATAGTATTATCTTCATTTCTTCTTATATTTATTGATTCTATTTATCTTCAAATTATTAAAAAGTATTTTATAAATCAAATTCAAATTATTCAATTAATGCCAATGAAAATTAATTATATTGCTGCTATTTTATGCTATATATGTCTTATTATAGCTATTAATTATTTTATTATTATTCCAAATAAAAGTGTTTTTGATGCGTTTATTTTAGGATTAGTAATTTATGGTGTTTATGAAACAACTAATATGGCATTATTTAACAAATGGAAATGGACTACTGTTTTAATTGATACAGTATGGGGATCCGTATTATTTGCATTGACTACTTACATTGTTAGTAATCTATGAAAATGCACCTCCCTGTAAGAAACCCATTCTTTCCTTTAATTGTTGACTTCGTCCTTCATAAACATGTGTAGGCATTTTATAATCCATTATTGTTTTGAACATATGTCCTATCATACGTCTACCAAATGATATTTGTAAAGTTTCTCTTGGAACATTAGAAATATTTTCACAACCTCTATGCCACACATTTGAATTAATTAAAATTGCAGTTCCTGCCTTTCCACAACATGGGACTCCTTTACGATCAGCTTCCGCAAAATTAATTGTTCGTCCATATCTGTGCGATCCTGGAACTACATATGTTGGACCATTTGCAGGTGTATCGCAGTCAGATAACCAAATCATATATGTGCACGATAATACTGGTAACCGAATATTTGGTGGTAATGTATAATTATTTGGAATAATAATTTGTTGTAATGGATCATCAACGTGCCAAGAAGGAGCTTGACCTCGTCCACCAGGAGGCACAATAAAAGCATTATTATGAATCATGTGTGCTGTCAATGAATTACTGCCTTCTCTATTTCCAGGAACATCAGCAATTACATATTGAACAAAATCAGTTAATTTACTATTTTCGATTAAATCAACTGTAGCTGTAGAATTTTCAAAAAAACATTTATGAACATCATGACGTTTACCTTTGGCATCTTTTTTTTTATCTCGTTCTTTTTTATTAGTTTGACATTCCGCATCAACCATATGTAAATCATTCTTAATAGTATCTACTTCATCTCTTGTTAAAGCATTATCTAAAATTACAAAACCATTTACATAAAAAAAATCGGCCATTTTTTGAAAACTATCCTTTTGTAAATCAAATCTTTCTACTGACATTTATACATTAAAATAATTTATATCTTTAAGTTAATATTATATATTTAATTTTCTGTAATTAAACGTGGCACAACATTCATCGTTGTTAACTCTTGGAATAAAAGCTTACAAGCATATGGAATCTCAACATAAGCAAAGTCAACTCTATTATCACAAGTTCTACATTGATGAATATGTAATTGATCATTATATGATGCAATTAAACCGCATTTTCTGCATACATATACTGAATATTTATCTGATGCATCATACATTCTTCCTCTAGTGAAACGAGATGCACCGTGTGATACCATACAATCTCTTTCCATTTCTCCAAAACGAAGACCTCCATCCCGACTACGACCTTCAGCCGGCTGTCTAGTTAAATTAACCATTGGTCCAATTGATCTACTATGTTGCTTATCATTAACCATATGCTTAAGACGCTGATAAAATACAGGCCCTAAAAATACACTACACTCTATTTGTTCACCAGTTAAACCATTATACATTAATTCATTGCCGTGTGCTTCATAACCTAATTCTAATAACTTTTCTGATATATTTTCAATTGTTAATTCATCAAAACTTGTTCCGTCTCCAAATAATCCCAATTCCACTAAAACTTTTCCTAGCAATGTTTCTTTTAATTGACCAATAGTCATACGAGATGGAATAGCGTGAGGATTAATAATAATATCTGGTCTAACGCCATTTTTAGTAAAAGGCATATCTTCTTCAGGAATTATATTTCCAACAGTTCCTTTCTGACCGTGTCTGCTACTAAATTTATCACCAATTACAGGTTTTCTAAGAGCACGTAAACGAACTTTAGCGAAATTATATCCTTCTCCATTGCGTTCAATAAAATTCTTATCAATATAGGTTTCTTCAACTGTTCTGTATAATTTACTTTGATCTTCGTATTTAATAATTTTAGTATGATCATTTCTATTTTCTTTAATTGGTGTAACCTTTGCAATAATAACATCACGATTTTCAATTAAAGTATTTTCTGGAACAACGCCTTTGGAATTTACTTTATTATAATTTCCGTATTTCATACCTTTGGTTTTATTTGGGTCAGGTTTACAACGAATTTCTTCATCACCATTAATTTTTTGCTTATCTTCATCTTTTTCAGTATGATAAATTGTGATTTGAAATAATCCTCTATCAATTGATCCTTTATTAATTAATACGGAATCTTCTTGATTGTAACCAGTATGTGTCATAATTGCAACATTAATATTACAACCGGAAGGAATTTCATTTATTTTAATTAAATTCATAAAACGTGTATCAACTAATGGACGAGTAGGATAAGTTTGAACATATGCTGTTTTATCCATTCTGCTATCAAAATTGGTTGTATATACACCCATAGCTTGTTTTGCTTGTGCACCTTGATATGTATTTCTTGGAGACTGATTATGACCTGGAAATGGAATACACGAAGTTACAACACCAAACATAGTAGAAGGATGAATTTCACAATGAGTATATTTATTGATAGATTGTAATAAATCTTTAGGTTTTGTGGCAATTAATGAAAATCCTTGTTCTTCTGGATCAATATATTCAATAATAGAGTTATTAGAATCAGTTGTAGTTAATAAACTATCCCAATTTAATTTATCATTTCTTAAGTCATTTAAAATAGAATTTGTAAGTAAAAGATTATTATTTTTAACGCGCAAAATTGGACGTGTAATACGACCACTATCATTGCAAACTCTAATTTCTTGCAATTTATAATCAAATACAATAGACGTATAAATATTGATTATACTTTTACTCTTCATATCCTTTAGAGTCATATATAATTCTAAAGGTTCTAATGATATGCCAACCCATGCTCCATTTATAAATACCTTTACTTTATTATACGCATATTGAGGAGTTAGCGTATCGTCATCTAATTTAATAATTTTTGGCAAAATATAGTCATATAATGCAGCACTATCTGAATAAATAGTGATGTGGCTCATAATACTCATATTCTTTACAATACCAACCGAGGCTCCCTCTGGTGTCTCTGCTGGACAACAAAACGCGTAAGTGCTATTATGTAATTTTCTTGGAGGCACTAATTTACCACTTTTATCAGTTGGAGTTGAAATTCTTCTTAAATGACTCAATGTTGCAACATATGTTAGACGATTTAGCACTTGTGCTACACCAACTTTATTAGAATTAGTATTCTTAATACCAAAATCACCAGTTGATAATGCACGCTTAAATCCATTTTCAATTGTATTGGATTTAACTATTTTATAAATATTAGTTAAGTTTAATATATTTAAATAATCTTCAGTTGAACGCCACGAACCAGTATTAATTTCTCTAATAGTTTGCTTTTCAATATCTTTTACTACACGATTTAAATGATTTCTAAATAAATTATTTAATGATGTTCCTGTTAAATCAATGCGTTTATTTACATAAGAATCTCTATCATCTGCAGGTATCCATTCAAAATATGCTTGTAATAATTTATTTGTCATATATCCAAGGAAATATGCTTTTTGCTTTTCTGTTTGACAATGTGGAAATAAATCATTTTGCAAAACATCTAAAGTAAATTGATGCTTCTTTAATGCTCCAGTTTCTTTATCCATATTTAATGGAGTATAACTAACATAACTTTGCACATATTTGACAGCATCTTCATAAGTCATATGTTTATTTGCTTCAATAATAGTTGCTTGTAATATATTTAACATTGACTTATATTTATCTTGAGAAATATCAAGTAAAATATATTCACAAATTTCTTTATCAGAAATAACATTTAATGCTCTGAATAAAATAAATAATGGAATTGGTTGTCTAACGCGCGGAATTTGAATACAAATGGGACATCCAAAACCATTATTTTTGGATGAAATATACATATTAATTTGTTTTGGTGAAATACATTTAAAATCAGGAACAGATTTAATTTCAGCACTCCAAGAATATTTAGGATTATTCTTTGCAATATTAAAGACATATACTTTATTTTCTGCTGCACGTTCTTGACCTAAAACAGTTTTTTCTGAACCATTAATAATAAAATAACCACCTGGACAATACTTACATTCACCCGTCATTTTATTATCAATATGCTGATACTGATTTAAGACACAAATATTTGACTTAACCATAATAGGTAACTTGCCAATAGGTATGTTAGGAAGAGTTTTATGAAGAGTTTTAACATTATCAAGATTATCTCCATCGCGAATAATATATTTAATATTAATATCAACAGTCATAGAAGAAGAATATGTAAAATTACGTAGGCGTGCTTCTTGAGGAAACATTAATTTAATAGCACCATTATTTTCATAAATTTGAGGACGATAAATGTGAAAGTTATCCATTGTAAGAAAGATTTCAAGTGAATATTTGCCTGATGCTGCGTCATAGTCATTTTCAGATTTAATGTGGATTGGATTAAACATTTCAATGGTTTTAAAGATTTGATAACTAACAAAATTATTATATGATTCAATTTGATGTCTAACTAAACGTTCAAGATGTTTATCTTTAAAATAAGATTTAATAATATCCCATGGAGCCTCAATATAAGGCTCATTTTCAATATCAAATAATTCACTATTTTCTTTATTCATTATGTTTTCTAGTATTGACATCATATAGTTGGTTATTTTATATTTCAATTTATTTTTAAATTGTTTATTTATATATTATAAAATTTTGATTATCTATATAAAAAATGATATAAATATAATAAATTGATATAAATATATTAATTATGTTAAGAAAAAATAAATATTATGGTAAATTTAAGTCACACACGGATGTAAATAACTATAACAAATTTTTATTAGATTTAGATAAAAAATTTACCATTGAACCTCATCTAGAACAAAATGATAAAGAAACAATAAATGACAATAATGAACAAACTAACAACAATAATTTAAATAAAAAAACAATTATTCCAAAGGTTGATCCCAATATATTAAATCCATTTGTAACCGGTTTAACACCATTTGATATGTTATTAAATATAATTGAAACAAATTTAGATCCAAATATCTATAAATCAGAAGAACGAACTAACAAAGTTAATAGTCCAAAAAAACGTAGTAATATTATTAAAAGACATATACATATTGATGCAACAATAAATAATATAGGTGACTTAATTAAACTGATAGAAACTTATCCAAATGATGAAGCAATTGAATATAATATTAATATGGAAACATTACATAAAATAAAGGATCCATTAGTAGAATTAAATCGTATGATTGGTATGTCACGATTAAAAGAAGATATTGTAGATCAAATTCTTTTTTATGCACAAAATTTACATACATTAAATGCTAAAAATGCAGGTAATGATTTTATGCATACGGTAATATATGGACCTCCAGGCACAGGTAAAACTGAAATTGCCAAAATAATTGGTTCCATATTTTCAAAAATGGGAATATTAAATAAAGGCATATTTAAGAAGGTAACACGGTCAGATTTAATTGCAGGATATTTAGGTCAAACTGCGTTAAAAACACGCGATGTAATTAAGGAATGTTTAGGTGGTGTATTATTTATAGATGAAGCATATGCATTAGGAAATGAAGAAAAACGTGATTCATTTTCAAAGGAATGTATAGATACTCTATGTGAAGCATTAAGTGATAATAAAGAAAATTTAATGGTTATAATTGCAGGTTATGAAGATGAATTAAATAATTGTTTTTTTAATTATAATCCTGGCTTAAATTCAAGATTTACATGGCGTTTTAAAACGGATGAATATACACCAACAGATTTATACAATATATTTTTAAAAAAAGTGGAAGATGGACAATGGTTAATAGAAGATTCTAGTTCAGATAAAATAAATATAAAATGGTTTGAAAAAAATAAGGATAAGTTTAAGTTTTATGGTCGTGATATAGAAACATTATTTGCAAAGGTAAAAATAGCTCATAGTAGACGAATATTTGGCCAAGATCAAAATATAAAAAAGAAAATAAGTTTAAAAGATTTAGATAAAGGTTTAGAAATATTTGAAAAGAATATTATAAATAAGAAGAAGGAAGAAGAAGATAAATTAAGACGAATAATGTCAACAATGTATGTATAGAATAGATATTAATATTCGTTATACATAATAAAGTTTTTTGTTTGCATTTTTATAGAAGAATTATGTCATCTAAAAAAATGATTACAGTTACGCCAGAATTATTTAATGTTTCTGGCAAAACAAGAAAAAAGCGCGAAAAAAAAGAAATAGCATTTAATCCAATTATTACTCCAAATAATTTAAAAAATAAATTACTTAAACGCATAAAAGAGCATAAAATGCAAGAAACTATGTCAAGTTCTAAATCTGGACAAAAATCTGTATTAGAATCAGGAGCAGTAACAAAAGAACCAAATTTTTCAGATGAATTTTATAATGCTGTAAATTATTTATCTGAATTAAAAAATAAAAGAAAGCAGCAAAGTGCATTACATAATAGAACAGTAAAAAGTTATAATCCTTTAATGCAAAGTGTTAGTTCACCAAGTGGATTAAATGATTCATATAATTCAATAATTCCTCCAGCAACTAACATAGCTGCAATGCAGTTAACCTATAGAACAGCAGATGAAGTGCCATATGGTTGTTTAAAAGGAGGAAAAAAGAAAACCTATAGACAATGGCAAGAAGAAATGCGTTTAGGAGAAACTCCGGGATTGGAAGATTTAATGGTTGCTCGCCCCCCAACACCCCCCAAAGTTAGACCGCCAACTTTTGAAGACGAATCTGTTAACCAAATATTTAATCAAACTAACACACAATTAACTAACAATATAACAGAATCATCCATTACAAAAGAACAACGACTTGAAAATATTCGCAACAAATTACGAGAAATTGAAGATAATGAAGAAATACAACGAGAAAAAGCATTAGAAGAATTAGATGTCATTGAGAAGGCAATGGGATTTAAAGATGAACCAATTATACCAGATATTGATAGCGTTGTAACTGCACATACACTAGATGAAATAGTTAATCGACCCAAGACAAATCCAAATAAAAATTACATTAAACGCACAGTTAAAAGAAAATTTACTTTAGGAAAATCAGATAAATTACGAAAAGTTGCAATACTAATCAAAGATAAACAAACGCGTAAGAATATTTTAAATACACAAAAAGATCTTAAAAAAGTATCCATCACAGATGTTAAAAAATATTTAAGACAACATGGAATGATTAAAACTGGCAGTATATGTCCTCCAGATATTTTAAGAAAAATGTATGAATCTGCGTTAATGGCTGGAGAAATAACAAATACAAATAAAGATGTTTTACTTCACAACTTTTTGAATTATGAAAAGCAATAAACTAACAAGTAATTTAATTTAACAAATTAAATTAAATTAAAATATACGTATAAAATGTTTTCTTGTCATAAACAAATGAACAATATTCGCGATGATTTACCGACAAATGTTAAGAAAATGGTAAATAAAATAAATGATTATCTTGATACACAAATTTATTTTTATGGTTCCGTATTAAGAAAAGATTATATTCCAGGAAAAAGTGATATTGATATTGCTATTTTTACTGATAATGAATACAGCACTATTAGTAAATTACAACATATTTTACACGTTAAACGAGATGAATTTAAAAAAGTTATATGGAAATTAAATGATAATGATATTTATGGTTATAAAATAAAATTACCAAATTTTGAACCAGAAGTTGAAATAGCTATTTATAATGACGAATTTAAAAATGTATTAATGGAAGAATTTTTAGCACCAATCAATAAAGCACCTTTGTTAGTTGTTATTTGTTTATATATACTTAAATTTATTTATTATAGATTGAATTTGTTATCAAAGAAAAGATATGCAAGAATTAAAGGATACATTCAAAATGACATGATGGGAAAAGTATCTCACTTTTTACTTTTATAATTAATACATTAATAAATTATATTAAACATAATTTATTAATATTTGTTAGTTATGTCCCTTTTAAAAGATTATTTTGATAAAACTAAATCTCATATTGATGAGTTTGGTGAACTAACAATCATATTTATGCAAAATGGCGCTTTCTTTGAAGTTTACGGACAAAAAGATGAAAATGAAAATATATTCGGTTCTAAATTATTCGAATTTTCTAAAATTTGTGACTTAAATGTAGTTGATAAAAAAGCAGCCGGAGATAAAAATGTTATGTATGAAGGCGCTAAAGTTGTTAATGCCGGATTTAAAACGCACTTAATTGAAAAATATATTAAAAAAATGCAAGATCAAGGTTTCACAATTGCCGTATATGAAGAAGATGATCATAGTGGCGATAAAATTACTCGCGGTTTAACCGGTATTTATTCTCCCGGCACATTTTTATCAAATGAAACTGAAATTATAACTAACAATACGTGTTGCATTTGGATTGAAGTTAAGAATGTTAGTTTACGCAACAAAAATAAATCCGTTGGAAATAAAAATAAATTAATTTTTATTGGTGCTGCACAAATTGATATTTATACCGGATATACTAGTATTATCGAATATGAACAAGAATATATTAAAAATCCAACAACTTTTGATGAATTGGAACATTTTATTTCTGTTTATAATCCAAGTGAATGTATTATTATTTCTAATTTGTCGCTTCAAGAAATGGACGATATTGTTAGTTTTACTGGCATTAAAAGTAAATCAATTCATTTTGTTAGTTTAGTTGATGAAAATCCACATAAAAGTTTTGTTAGAGCTTCTAATTGTGAAAAACAAACTTATCAATTACAACTTTTAAATCGATTCTATAAAATAAATGATGCACAAGCATTTATGGGATTATTTAATGATAATGTATATGCAACTCAAGCTTTTTGTTATTTACTTGATTTTATTTATCAACATAACCCTAATCTAGTGCATAAAATTGCAGAACCAGTATTAGAAAGCACTAGCAACCGTCTTATATTAGCAAATCATTCTTTAAAACAATTAAATATTATTGATGATGGTGGATATAAAGGCAAATATTCTTCAGTTGTTAAAATGTTGAATGAATGTATTACTTCAATGGGTCAACGTGAATTTGATCACACATTTTTAAATCCAATTACAAATGAATTTGTTTTACAAAATGAATATGATATTACAGAATATTTGCTAAATTCATTTGACTCATATGTTTCTATTAAATCATATTTATCTACTATACGTGATTTAAATAAAATAATGCGTCAAATTATGCTTAAAAAGGTATCACCTAAATCAATATGGCAACTATATTCTGGTATTAAAACAGCTAAAAATATTTATAACACAGTTATTTTAGATGATACTTTAAACTGTTATTTAAAAGGCAAACTAACAAATTTTGAAAATTTATTAAATGACATAAATACGTGTATACAATTTTTAGAAGAGAAATTAATTATGGATGATTGCAAAGATATTGATAATATTCAAAAAATAGAAAAAAGTTTTATTCATTCTGGTGTTGATAGTTTACTTGATACCAAAATTCAAACTTTAATGGAATCTCAAGATCAATTAGAAGGTTGTAGAGTTTATTTAAGTTATTTAATTGTTGAACACGAAAATGCATCAAAGAAAAAGCCAAGCAAAACAAAGGCAAAAGCTGTATTAGCAAATAGCATTGGAGAAGAAGATGATACAAAATTGTATGTTAAAATTCACGAAACCGAAAAAAATAATTTTAGTTTAATTGCAACTGATAAACGTTGCAAATTATTAGATGAAGCAATTAAAGGCTTAAATAAGGAAACAACTACACTTAAATACAAATCCAGTTTTTATCAAACTGAAACACTTTTTACATTAAAACTTAATTTAGATTATGTTAAACAATCTACTTCCAATAAAAGTATATGCAGCACACAAATCAATGAATTATGTCGTAATGTTGGTTCCATTAAAGTTAGTTTAATTGACACTGTTACTACTGTTTATAACAATATTATTGAGAACCTATTCGCATATCAAGATATGTTTGAAAACATAGTAAAGTTTATTACAGTAATTGATTTATGTTATGCTAAAGCATTTATTGCATTAAAATATAATTATTGTAAACCTCGTATAGCCAAAACAGATTCAACTAACACCAATTCTTTTGTAAATGTTAAAGGTATTCGGCATTGTTTAATTGAAAAAATACAACAAAGTGAATTATATGTTACTAATGATATCTATATTGGCAATGCACTTTACAATAATAACTCATTAAATGGACTACTATTATATGGAACTAATGCTGTCGGAAAAACTAGTTTTATTCGAGCACTAGGTATTAGCATTATTATGGCTCAAGCTGGATTATATGTTCCTGCAAGTAGTTTTGAATATAAACCGTATAAATATATATTTACACGTATTCTTGGCAATGATAATATTTTTAAGGGATTATCCACATTTGCAGTTGAAATGTCTGAATTACGCACTATATTACGTCTTGCAAATGAAAACAGTCTTGTTTTAGGTGATGAATTATGTTCTGGAACCGAAAGTATAAGTGCAACAAGTATATTTGTTGCTGGAATTAAGAAATTATATGAGGCAAAATGTTCATTTATATTTGCTACACATTTACACGAAATAATAAAATATGATGAAATAATTAACTTAGATACAGTAGCTATAAAGCATATGTCAGTAATATATGATAAACAAAAAGATTGCTTAATATATAATCGTAAACTACAAGATGGGCCTGGAAATAATATGTATGGATTAGAAGTTTGTAAAAGTTTAGCATTGCCTGAAGATTTTCTTGAATTAGCACACAATATAAGAATGAAATATCATCCTGAATCGGCATCAATATTGGATCAAAAAAAGTCACATTTTAATGCATCACATGTAAAAGGAATGTGTGAAAAATGTGGAATTAATATTGCTCAAGAAGTGCATCATTTAGCGTTTCAACAAAATGCAAATGAGAATGGAATAATACTACAAAATGATATGATATTTCATAAAAATAATGCAGCAAATTTATTAAGTTTATGTGAAGTATGTCATAATGAAATGCATATAAGTGGAAAACAATATAAAAAAACAAAGACAACAAAAGGAATAATTTTAGAAGAAGTTTAATTATCATCTCGCATCATATTATTTAATACAACTTTATTTATAATTGTATAACTTATCGACATAAATTCATTAAAATTACTACATTCTTGTAAGGAAGTATTTGTTTCATTATATATATAAAACTTTTTAAAGTATTGTTTTAGTTTACTAGAATTATTTTTAATACCATTTAAATAATATATTAAGTTGTTTTTATCATCATCATCATCATCAATTGTAAAAACTGTAGTATAAGATGCTCCAATAAAAATAATTGGTTTATTTATATAATTTAGTATAATAGCATCAGGAATATATCCCTTTAGATATATTGCATCACAACTATCAATGTCATCACGTAAATTTTGACACATATTGAATAATATGTTAGTTGATACATAGTATCTAATACTTTGTTGTGTTTTATTATTATAAAACAAGAGTAAAATGGGATTAATGACGGTTTGAATTGGATTAAATATATATTGTATTTGCTGTTTAATATTTAAAATACGTTTATAAAATTGTGGATTTAGTTCAATGCTTTTTTTAAATGTAAAACCAAATGCAGATGCTTTTTTAATTAGTTCATTAATAAAAGAATGGCGATATCTAGAAAAAGAAAATTTGAATATATCTCCGTATTCAGTTCGAGGTAAAGTATCGATAAAGATAAATTCATGAGTTTCAGAAAATTGTCTAGCAGTACAAATGTCTAATCCAGCACCAATATATAATAACTTATTTATCATTAACTAAGATATTATATAATTTAATGTAATCTTTAATATAAATTTAATTATATTAAATTTTATTGTTAGTATATATAATGGAATCTGATACAATATTATTTTTTTCTGATTCTTTAAATCCAGTTATATTAAAAAATATAACAACATTAACACAACAGCATATTGGAAAAAAAACTAGAACTTTAGTATCTGTTGTTATTGGCAATAAAGTAACTAAAATAGATGATAGATGCTTTGAAAATTGCATAAAATTATCATATATAAATATACCCTTAAATGTATTATCATTAGGAAAATATTGTTTTAGTTTATGTATTTCATTAAATAAAATAGTATTAAATGAAGGCATAACAACAATTGGCGAAAATTGTTTTAAAGGATGTTTTAACTTAAAAACCATAACAATTCCAACTACAATTGAAACCATTAAAGATGAAGTATTTCAAAATTGTTCTAAACTCATTGAAATTACTTTTTTGAATTCAAATAATTTAAAATTTTTGGGAATAAATATGTTGGATGGAATTTCTGAAGCTATTAACATTATATTTTATAATATAAAAGATGCGTGTAGTGCAAATACTACTTCACAAAAAATAATGATTGAAAACTCAAAAAAGTTAAAGTTTAATGAACAGCATCATCAATTTATACAAAGTAGTTTTGAAAATATAAATATAACAAATCAAAAAGAAACAATATTATTTAAGGATAATAGTATAGTTACTGCAATAATTTATTACAGTGATTCAACTACTAAAACATTGTATGACACTTTTGAAATAAATCAACAAAATTTGTTAGATAGTACACAAACAAACGATAAAATAATTAAAGTTAAACTAGGAGAAAAAGTAACTAAATTATTAGCGAATTGTTTTCAAAATTGCTCAAATATGCAAGAATTACTTATTAATAATAATATTAAACATATAGAAAATAACTGCTTTGAAAATTGTATTAATTTAAAAAAAATATATATAGATACTATTGATAGCAATAGTAGAACATATGGAATTAATAAAGGATTTATTATGCCATTATCTTTACTTACATTAGGAGATAATTGTTTTAAGTCATGTATTGGATTGCAATATTTTTATGCGGTTGAGTCCAAGTTTTTAATATCATATCCAAATAACTGTTTTCAAGATTGTAATAATTTACGAATTGTGAATATGAGTTATAATGTTTATTCAATAGGAGATGAATGTTTTTTAAATTGTAGTTCATTTAATTTATTTTCATTGAATAATTCATCAAATATTATCCCCATGAATAAAATATCAATTGGAAAAATAACTATTCCTATAAATGTAAGACATATTGGTGTTCGATGTTTTAAAAATTGTTCTAGTATTTTAGACGTTACTATTCCAGTATCAACCGATATAATTAGTGAAGAATGTTTTTATGGTTGTATAAATTTAAAAAACGTTACATTGCACGAAAAATTACTTAAAATAAATAATAATTGTTTTGCTGGTTGTTCTAATTTGAATGACATAAATATTACATCTCAAGTTTCTTTTATTGGAGAAGGTGCATTTTCCGGTTGTTCTAAATTAAATAATTTAATATTTGTGAATGCAAATAGTTTAACCACATGTAATAATATTTTTGTAAACACAAATTTTAATAGTTTAAGTAATCCCATAACAATCACCTTGGGCAAAATAAAATCACCTGATAATATTAGTTTAACAAGTGCAATAAGTAGTTTAATTCAACAAAATCCAACGCAACCAGATATAAATTCACAATATTATATTTATTCTATATCAGAAAGCACCAAATTTTCTATTAGTGGTCAAAGTGACATTTTATATGATTTTTCAATACTAAGTAAAAATAATTTAAGTAATGAGGAAATACTTAAATGTATAAATTCTAATTCTGTAAAAATAGCAGAATATACTACAGAGATCGATACTAACTTTTTTACTGGTTATGATAATCTAAGTGAAATAATAATACCAACCAACGTTTCTCAAATAGGCGATAGCTGTTTTAGTAACTGTGCTAACTTAATTAACGTTAAAATAAATGATATGTCAAAATTAAGTGCTATACCAGCAAACTGCTTTAATGGTTCAAATAATTTAAACGAAATTACTATTCCATCTAATGTAACACAAATTTTTAATAATGCATTTAGAAATTGTTCATCTTTAAAAACCCTTACAATATTAAATCCAAATAACATTACCTCAATTGATTCGAACTCAATAAGTGGAAGCACAACTATTAATACATTAATAGCATACGGATGTCTACAAAGATCAAATATAAATAATGAAGTAAATAAATTAATTGGTTCAAATACAAAAATAATATATCCTCCAAAATTTACATATATCGATAATAGAATAGAATATGGTTCTGATTTAACGCTATTAAATATTCCGTATAAATTTGGTTTAAGGGAAATTGAAGTTACGTCATCAACAAATCAAATATATTCTGGTTTTATGAACGATTTTATTAATTTACGAATTGCAGATATGAGATTATCTAACATTACTGAATTTAATTCTAATATATTTAATAATTGTATTAATTTAACTACAATTAACTTTCCACAAACATTAACAAAATTAAATATAAATTCATTTATTGGTTGTATAAATTTAAGAACATTAGATTTAAGCAATACAAAAATAAAAATACTTAACAAAAATTTATTTGCATCAAATAATATAATTACTGAAATTATTTTTCCACAAACGTTAGAAACTATTGATGAATCTTGTTTTATGAATTGTTCCCAACTAACTAGAATTAATTTACTTAATACAAATTTAAAGCAAATAAACGCAAATGCATTTAGGGGATGTGTAAATGTATCTTTAATAACTGTTCCAAACACTTTAACATCTATTTTATCCGGAGCATTTAGTGAATTAAGAAATTTAACACAAATAGATTTATTAAATACATCAGTAAAACAGATTTTAAATGGAGTTTTTGAAAACTGCTCTAGTTTAACAGAATGTACATTTCCAACTTCATTAACAAAAATTTTTAACAATGCATTTTTAAATTGCTCTAGTTTAATTCATTATGCATTAGATACAACTAGAATTACTTCTTTTGATTTTGGATTATTTAAAAATAATAATACTATTAGATCTATTGATTTGCCGTTAACATTAACCGCAATATTAGGAGAATGTTTTATGAATTGTAGCAATTTAACAAATATAAATTTGTTAAATACTAGAATAAAAATATTACCAAATAGTTGTTTTTATGGATGTGTTAGATTACAAAGTATAACATTTCCAAATATTCTTGAAATAATTAATACAAATTGTTTTAAAGATTGCACAACATTAACTGGAATAAATTTAAGTTCAACTGTTGTTAATACTTTAGGTATAAGTTGTTTTCATAATTGTACAGCATTAACTCAAGTAATATTATCAACTGCAATAAATATAATTGACCAATATGCATTTTATGGCTGTTCAAATATTATACATATTAACTTTTTTTACGCAATAAACTGTAGCATCATTAAACAATATGCGTTTTATGGCTGTTCAAAACTTTTAGAAATTACTTTACAAAATTCAACTAAACTAACAAGCATAGAAAATAATTGTTTTTCAAATAATTTATCATTAACAGAAGTATCATTACCAAATAATATAGTATCATTAGGTGCACAAACTTTTTTAGGATGCACTAATTTACCTAGCATTAATTTAAGTAATACAAACATATTAATTCTTGATGGAAAATGTTTTTCTGGTTGTTCAAACCTTACTCAAATAATTTTACCAAATGTGGTTACTGGAATATATCAAGAATGTTTTGCAAACTGCAGATTTAATACTATAACTTTTCCGGAATCACTAAAAAATATTGGCGAAAAAGCATTTTTAAATTGTACTAACTTAAGAATTATAACTATTAATGATATTTTATCTTTAAATGTATGCGATATTACTGCATTTTCAGGTTGTAATACACTAACATTTTATATTGACGGAATTTCACAAAGACTTGCTCCATACAATCCAAAAGTAAAACAAATTGCAGCTGCAAATCCAGGAACACCAGCCATTACTTCAAATAATTATAGATTTGGGTCAAGTAATTTTTATTATTCAGATGGAACAAATGACATAATTTTTAATGAATTAATTCAAACGAATTTAATTCAAAATATAGATAAGCTTACAAAAGTAACATTATCTAAAGGTGTTACAGAAATTTCACGTAATTGTTTTAAAAATTGCGTCAATTTATCAATAATAAATATTCCAATTGGAATAATAACAATAGGAGACAATGCTTTTGAAAATTGTATAAATTTAGAAAATATAATAATACCTTCACGTCTTGAAACAAACGAATTAAATACATCTGATTATAGCCCAACAGGAAATATAATTATTACTGGATTAACCGCAATTCCAAAGAATTGTTTTAAAGGATGCAGTAAATTAAATCAATTACAAGTTATACAACCTAGTTTATTAACTAAATTTGAAGAAAGCGCATTTGAATCTTGTAACTTTACTAGTTTGATTATTCCATCAACTATATCTAGAATAAGAGCAAATTGTTTTAAAGGATGTAATAATTTAAATACAATTATATTTGAAAATATAAATAATTTAATAGAATGCGATGTAAGTATATTTACAAATATATCTCATAGCATTACCATAATATTTAGTAGATTAGAATCATTTACAGATATTACAAGTAATCAAATAAATAATTTATTAAATGCAAATCCATATAGACCAACTAGGGAAAGCATTTATTATGTATTCACTGTAAATACATTTTATTATAATGACAGAAGAACTCCTACTCAAACAACTGATGAAATAGAAATTTATACTATACCAGGAGATATAACTAAATTAGTTAATTTTAAACTAAATATATTAGCAAATAAGTTAGGCAATGATTTATTTAAAGATTCTCTAATTGAAAATATAATAATACCAAATAATATATTAACAATTGAACGTTCTTGTTTTAATGGGGCAATGCAATTAAAAAATATTATTTTACCAGAAAAATTAAAATTAATAGATTATGGTGTATTTTTTAATTGTTCAAAATTGCAAAGTATTATAATTCCTTCAGAAGTTACAGAATTAGGTAATTATTGCTTTGGAAACTGTACAGGTTTAAATGAAATAGTATTTCAAAATCCATTAAATTTAACTACTATTGATAGTAATGTATTTTTTAAAATATCTCCGCCATTAAGTAGAATTGTTTTAAATGGTTTAAAAGATATAACTGAATTACCAAATGATTCTCAAATTCGAAGTTTTTTTAACTCTCAAGTTTTACGACCAGAAAATACAACAGATTTTTATAAATTTTTTCAAAGAGATACTACTTTAATATTTAATGACAATACAAATCAAACTATACCTGGTAGTATAACAACGTTATCATCTAATTTAATTACACAATATAAAACCAAATCTTCATTAATTGGAATTATTATTGGAGCTTTTGTAACAACTATTGATGATAATTTTTTTGCGAATACAAACGTTAGTGAAATCATTTTTCCATATAATATTAAACAAATAGGTGAAGGTTGTTTTACGAACTGTATAAAATTAAGAACATTAGTATTTGAAAATCCAAATGAAATAACTTCTATTAGCATTAGCACGATAGACAGTCTTATTAATTTAATAAATAATAACTCTATATCTATAACAGTATTATGTAAAAGATTTACAACACGATCTAGTTTAAATGAACCATTTTTAAGTTTTTTTAACAAAACAGGATCTTATAATGTAATTTTATTAGATGATGCTAGATTAAATTTTACTTTTGAAGATTTTGGAACTGTGGTAAACTATACTTCTTTTTCTAAAATTATTCGAGGTACTGTTATTGAACAAATACAATATTTAGAAGGTGAAGGAGCTATAGATATAAAAATAAGTGACACAGTAACTAAATTATCTGATGCTGCATTTGAATTTATATCATGCACAAGTATATTAATCCCCAAAAGTATTGGTTATATTCCAAGTAGATGCTTTGAAAATAATACCGTTATACAAAATATAACATTAGAAACCGGCGTAGAAAGTTTGGGTGTTAAAGCATTTTATGGTTGTCAATCATTAACTAATATTAATATTCCAATTACAATAAATGATATTCTTGAAGACTGTTTTGGAAATTGCACAAATCTAACGGAAATTAATATTCCTGCTAATGTTACATCAATACCGAACAGATGCTTTATGAATTGTATAAGATTAACTAACATTACTGGAGGAATAAATGTGGTAAATATTGGATCTGATGCATTTAACGGTTGCATTGCTTTAATCAATTTACCGAGCTTTTCAAATGTAACTTTTATTGGAAATACATGTTTTAAAAATTGTAACTCCTTAACACAATTAATTGTGCCACCAAACATAACAAAATTTAACGTAACATGGATTAATGGTTGTAATAACTTATCAACTATAAATTTTGGAAATATAAATGGTTTTGAAGGCTATAATAATTTTGAAGTAGGAATATTTGAAAATTCTCGATTATCTTTATGCACATTAAGTAATAATCTTACTTATTTAAATGATAGATTATTTAAAAACTGTTATCTATTAACACAAATTAATATTCCTATGAATGCTACAGCAATTGGTAATGAATGTTTTAAGGATTGTGTTTCATTACTGACTGTAACTATACCAGTGAACAATAGATTAAGAGAATTAAATGATGATGTATTTAATGGATGTAGATCATTAACTTCATTTGAATTATCAGCAGTTCCAAATATAGAAAGAATCGGTAATTATTGTTTTTATAATTGTAGAGCCTTAGCTAATTCACTTGCAATTCCCTCTAATTTAAATTATATTGGTAATAACGCATTTGAAAATACATATATTAGGTCTATAATTGGGGGTAACAATAGAATTTTAACCACATTTAATTTTAAAGCATTTAAAGATTGCACACAAATAACAAGTATTTCAATTCCTTCTTCAATAATATCTGTAGAAGAAAGTGCATTTGAAAATTGCAGTAGTCTTGCTACCGTTACTTTTTCTGATGTTTCAAAACTAACAACAATAGAAAGAAATGCTTTTATTAACTGTACTTCATTAACGTCAATAAGATTACCTCCTTTGATTTATAAAATTGGTTATGATGCATTTATAAATTGTTCAGAACTAACAAGTTTTACGGTAAATAACGCACTAACAGATATTCCAAATAATTTATTTAAAGGCTGCACAAAATTAACTGCAATAAATTTTGCGGCAAGTAATTTACAGTATCTTAGTGCAAATATGTTTAACGGTTGTAGTGCAATCACTGTTTTTACAGTTCCTCTTTCTGTAAAAGAAATAAGAGATAATTGCTTTAGTGACTGTTCAAATTTAACACAAATTACAATTACAAATAATGTTGATACGATTGGCGGTAGTGTTTTTAATAACTGTATCAAATTAAATAAAATAATTTTTACTGTGCCATATGCATTTATTACTGATGTTAGTTACATAGTTACAAATATTAATACAAATAGAACAGCAAATACTCCCGATAATATAACAGTAACCTTAAACAATTCTATTTTTGGTTATGAGTGTCCTTTTTCAAAATTAATATTTAATGAAAATGCAATTGGAAGATTTATAACTAATTTAAAAAGAATATGCAATGTAACAGTACAAAATATACCTTATGCTATTGAAAATAATAGAAGCATATTATATTATAAATATGCAAGAACAAATAGAATAGTTAAATATCCTACATTTTTAACAGATACAAATATAGTAAATAATATATTATATAATAGTAATCAAGATATAGTTAATAGAACATTTAATACAACTTATACATATAATAGTACAGAATTACCTTATGCACTTGATAATAAAAAAGCTTATAATCTTGTTGTTCTAATATTGGCAAATAACGTTACGATGATAAGTAGTAATGCTTTTAAAGAATCGTCAATAAAAATAGTAGATGTTAGTATTTCCAACTCACATTTAACAGAAATAGGTGATAATGCATTTAGACAATCTCAATTAGAATATTTTACAGTTCCAAATGGGCTAACTAGATTAGGTAATAATTGTTTTGACGGAACTTCCATTAAAAATATTGCAATTGAAAATAGTCAAATAACCTATTTAAATAAATATTGTTTTAGTAATACACAATTAACAAGAATAACTATACCTAGCACTGTCACTGAAATAGACGAAGGGTGCTTTGAATATTGTTTTTCGTTAACATCTATTACATTTTCAGACACAAGTTCACTTACTCGCATAGGGAAAAATGCATTTCAGAATTGTAATTTGTTAACTAGTATAAATATTGCTTTAACTTCTCTTCTTAATAATATTGACGATTATGCATTTCAAAATTGCAATAGTTTAACAACAATAAATATTAATTTTACAAATAATAGTTCATTAGCAGTATCTACCCCTTTACAAAGTTCAAGTTATAGAATAGGTTTAGGTGCATTTTTAAATTGCAAGTCATTAAGTTCTGTTAACGTAGCAGGAAATACAGCTAGTTTACTTATAGATAAAAGTTGCTTTGAAAATTGCATAAACTTAACTTCATTTGCATTTCCATATCTGTCAACATTTATTGGGGATCGGGCATTTTATAATGCATATTCTTTGTTAACTTTTACATGTGGAGCAAAACTATCATCAATTGGGGCCGAAGCATTTTATAATTGTAAACAATTATCACAAATTACTATAACTGATACAGTTTCTGAAATTAATGCAAATGCATTTAATAATTGTATTGAAAATAAAAGCATAAATTTGGGAGCAACCATTAATTCTCAATTAAGCAATATAGGAGAGAATTGTTTTAAAAATAATAGTAAAGTAACTGCAATAACTATAAGCAATATAACTAATTTAAATTTTGTTGGATTTAATATATTTAATGGCATTATGATTCCTTTAACTGTAACATTTTCAAGTATAACGCAATTTGAAGATATTTATAATGTTGCAGGAAAATCATTTTTAGCTAGATTACCTTTAGGATATACACCTGTTTTTAATACTGATACAACTATATATACTAAATTTGTTTATAAAAATGGTGCAGTTAGAAATTCGGCACAATCAAATATTAATTATCCAGTATACAATCAGGGTTGGACTGGTTTAGGTGGAAAAACTAATTTGCATTATGTTCAGCTGTTAAATAATAACATAACTAGATTTGAAGATAATTGTTTTATTGATTGCAGTAACTTTGTTGGTTTTCCGATAATAACTGGAACAACTGGTTTACCTACATTAGTTACCTATATAGGTAACAATTGTTTTAAGAATTGCACATCTTTAACTGGAATAAATATATCAACTACAAACAATATAAGTTATATTGGCGAAAATGCGTTTTACGAATGTTCTGCATTAACCAGCATTAATCTTAATGTTTGTTCTAAAATAACTTATTTAGGTCCATCTGCATTTGCGAATTGTTCTGAGTTAACTACAATTGACTTAAGTAATAATATAAATTTAACTGCAATATTGCCTTATACATTTAAAGGTTGTAGTGCTTTAACAAGTATAACTTTACCTACAAGCATTGTTTTAATTAGCGAAAATGCGTTTTACGGATGTTCTGCATTAACTACAATCAATATTAGTGATTTAACTTCATTAACTTATTTAGGTCCATCTGCATTTGCGAATTGTATTAATTTAACTACAATTGACTTAAGTAATAATACAAATTTAACTGCAATATTGCCTTATACATTTAAAGGTTGTAGTAATTTAACTTCAGTAAATTTACCCACCAGCATTATACAGTTAGAACAAGAAGCTTTTATGGACTGCATAACATTAGGTAATATAAATATAAATAACTTAACTAATTTAATATATTTAGGAGTATCTATATTTGAGAATTGTTCAACATTAAGTATATCCGGATTTCCGAATACTTTATGTTATATAGATAATAATGCATTTAAGGCCTCAAATATAAGTTCAACAATTAATATAACTAATATAGTTATTAAAACTGGCGTATTTAGAGGTTGTAAGGGAGTAGATAATATTACATATAACGCATCTATTGTGAATAATAAACAAGAATTAATAATACTGTCTGATGCAGTATACCAAAATTCACAATTAAATGTTTGTGACTTAAGTTATGTCATATATATAGGCAATAATACATTTAATTCAACTAATATTGATCTTTGTGTATTTTCAAAATACATAAATAATATACCTGATTCTACATTTGCAGATTGTAACGCATTAAAATCGGTAATTATTCCTTCAAATGTTAAAACTATTGGTAGTAATGCTTTTAAAAATTGTAAAAATCTTGAACAAGTATATTTACCGTATTCAGTTGAAACTATAGGAAGCAATTGTTTTGAGAATTGTGAGTCATTGCCAACAGTTGAAATACCATTAATGACGTCAAGCATCGGAGATTCTGCCTTTATAAATTGTAAAAATTTAAAAAATCTAATTATAGGAAATTATATTGTTGGAGAATCTCTAATGATAGATGCATTAAGAGAAATATATACTTATTTATTTAGTGCGTTAATTTATCTATTTGAATATGGAAACATATTAAATGAGTATTTATTAAATGACAATAATTTAAAGTTAATAAACACTTTATTTGAAATTAAAGACAAATACAATCATTACGTAAACTTGTTGTATAACAGTTCCGTTAAAGTATTTAATTACGATCAACCTTTAACTAACACTACATCTGAAACTACAACTTTTTCTCCAAAAATAAATATTCTTAATTCATTAAATTTTACCGCGTTAGCACGTGCATCAGCAAATGATCCTTGCATCAGCAAAAACGAGTCATTTACTATTTCTTCTAATTCAGTAACTTTAGGTACATATGTGTATGATGTTCCAATTCAATTAGATTCAGATTTTTTTACATATACTCACACACCTACAACAATTGCAACAATTAATATTTATAATCAAACGCAACCAAAAATAGTCAATAAATATACTATCACCAAACAATTAAATACAACATTTATATCTGAATATATTACTTCAATTCAAACGCTTTCAAGGTCTCAATTAGTTGATATTACGGCAGCAGACTTAACTACATTAACAACAAATTATGATTACACTAAAATAGAAACTATATTTACTAATTTAAATACGCAAGTAACCAACATAACAACATTTATGGATAAATTTGCTATTTTCATGAAATATACACAAACAAATTATGATTCTTTTGATGAAGTAACCCCGATAATGTATTTAAATTGTTTACCTATAATTGAACATTTTCATAATATGATTAATTCAGATACATTTAAGTATAATGGAATAGATAATAAAAGTGCATCTATGAATTTAACATTAACATCAGTAATTAATACATATAAATCAAAGTGTAATGCAATTATTAATCCATTAAATAAAATTAAATTATATAGTTATAATTCATTACTAACTGAAATATCAAACAACTGTTTTAATGGTTGCACAAGTTTAGGAAATAATAATATTAAACTAACGTTGCCATTAGGAATTCAAAAGCTTAACAGAGGTTGTTTTGGAAATAGTAATGTTATATTAAGAATACCAAAAAATGTTAAATATTTAATGGATACATGTGTAACATCAGATAATATAACAACTATACAGTTTGATAATATAAATGGCATAGAAACATTTGGAACGACAGCGTTAACAAATCCAATACTAATTGATATGTATAATATATTAGATGAAAATGAAATTTTAGTTGCCCAACAACAAAAAATTTCAGTGTTTAATAATAATCGTTCTTTAACTAATCCAAATGATTCAGTATTGTATACATACAATGATGGTGCTTATTTATATGAAATAAGAACAACTATATTCGACAATTTTGAAAATATTAAAATATGGTTAGCAACATTACTGGATAACAATACTAATAAAGAAAAATATTTAAATTTATGTAAATATCGTTATAATAATAATTTATTGCCAATAAAAAATGTGTTAAAAAATAAATTAGTTTTTATAGGTAATAACATTAGAACAAAAATAAATATGTTATCTAAAAAAATACAAGTGTATAATAATCTATTGTTATGTTTATTTCAACTTATTAAAGAAACATATAACATAATTATACAAATGAAGAATGCTGGTTACGATAAGGGCATTCCAACAGGTGAAAATGATGAAATTAATAATAAATATGGAAAAATGGAAAATGCAAAAAATGAGTTAAAAGATGCTATAAATGAATATTTTGATATTGCAAAAGCGAGTGATGCAAGTAGAAATTCAATGGGTAAATTATTTAGTGGTTCTGGAGATATGACAACTGAAGAAAAAATATGGGCTTCATTTCAAATTATATTACTGACTGTACAAATAGCATTATTGATTGGATTAGGTCCAATAGGAGGACTAATTGATTTAGTAATATCTTTTGTTACATGGTTAATATCAGTAATTTATGCAGCAGAATTAGATAAGGCAGATCGTAAAGTATCAAGAAGATTAAATAATTTTGAAAGTCAAGTAAATATATTTATAAATAGTTTAATAAATATTACAAACATTGAAAATAAATTAGATAGAGATAGTTTAATATTTAATAATATTGAGGTAAATTTTTCATTATTAGCACAGGAACTAAAAACATTTAAGGATGAATATTTTTCAGATATTATGTATATTCAAGATAATTATATGTCATATAATGCATATTTGTCACTGTATTTATCTATTGATGTTATTAGAGTATTTATTGTTGAAGGAAATGAACTTAAGTCAAACAATATAAATAATTTAAACGACCTATTAACTAGTTATGATAATGATACTAATAAAATGATAGAAGTATGTAATAAAAATATTTTTTATTCGGATAAAATAAAAGTATTCTTTCTAACATATAATGCAACCTATTTATCTATTAAAGACAAATTAATTACTATTTATAATGCTTACAATACTACATTAAATAGGTTTGAAAGAATTTGGTTTAATAGTGATGTAAATGATGCTAAAAGTATAATGATTGATTTAGTTAAAACTTCCAATTCTGAGGCAAGTAAATATGTTGACCAATTAGTTTATTCCGATAAACAAAGAAAAGATCAATTAAGAGAAGTTATATTAACTACTATTTCATTAGTATTTGCTGCAGTATCATTTGTATTCCAGTTTACGGCAATAATGACAGCTGGAAAAAAAATATTAAGCTCAATAAAAGGAGTAAAAGCAGGTCAGCAACTTACAAAAGGAACTGAAACTGCCGTAAAAGTTTCATCAAATACTAAAACAATAGCACAAAGAATAACCGATGCAGGAGAAACGTTCGCAAAAATGAAAAACGAAGGAAAAATAGTGTCAACAATTTTTGAAAGTTCAAAAAATGCTTTAACGTGGGGTTTAACTAAATTTACAACAGCAGGACTTCATACTGCAGAATTACAAGGATTAATGTATGCACGAATATTTGCTACATTAAAAAATACATATAGTTTATCGAAAGTAACAACAAAATTTACATATAAAGCAATTGATGCATATGATCCGGAAAACTTGTATACAAATATACAATATTCTAATGATTCAGTAAATAATTCAACAAATGTTAATAGGAGTTTACCCGAATTAATAACAAATAATACAAATGTGAATAATAATAATAATGTAAATTGGTCAACTTTTTTAAATGATGAAATAAGTATAGTTCAATCTTTTAATAATGCACTAAATAGTCAATTAACTGTATTTAATGGCTTATTCCAAAAACAAACTGATTCTAATGAAATTCGCAATATAGTTAAACAAACATATACCTGGACACAAAATAACTTAAATGAATTAAATGATTATGACATAGAGTTAAAAAAAAAGTTATTTATGTTATTAAATTCATCTCTAGTAAATACTTTAAGTCCATTATTAGACACTGATATAAATATAACTGCACAACCTATAAAGGATGTATTTGAAATAAAATTAAATGCCATTAAAGAGAATATGTATTTATCTATAGCTCTATTTAATGAAATGTTAATTATATCTTCAGATGTAATTGAACCATATGATTCAGATCGTACAAATAAATTAACTTTATTAAATAACAAAAATAAATATTTATTTTATCATAAAATGATAAAACCATCATTAACTAATTACATAAATAATATTGATACAACGGTTGATGAGGTTGTAAAAGATACAAAATGGAAAGGAGTTTATAGAAACGTATTAAAATTTCATTCTCATAAATTAAGAGCTTCATTTAAAGGTCGAGCAATCGATTATGTAATAAAAAGTAATGAATATAATATTGAATTAGAACAACAGATAACAAATATAGTATATTCATTTACATCTATCATTAATATCTTAAACAAAATAGACAACACTTTATTAAAAGAAACAGATTTTGATACCAAAAGTTTTACATATAATTAAACATATAATAATTAAATTAATTTTTATATATTTAACGACGTCTTGATTTAATTCCAATCAAAGAAAATAATTTTCTTGTTAGTTTACGCAACAAAGGAACTGATTTCTTACTTGTTCTAACAACCTTTGATCCTACTCCTTCTAATCCTTTCTTTACTTTTGGCATATACTTCTTTGATGTTGTTTTTACTGCAGCAACACCAGTATTTAAAGTAGCATTAATGATATTTTTACGTCCTTTACGATGTCTTCTTGTATGACTCATTCTATTATATTATAAGTTAATAAAATATTATTTATTTTATCTTTTTATTATTTTACGCATAAAAATAAAATATTCCTAAACTTCATATTTATTGTTGTTAGTTGGTATCAATTGTCTAATCACAATTTTTGAATCTTCCGCCAATTGCCAAACTATCTCATCATTATTATAATCATTTAAATATACTATTTCTATTATATTTGAAGCTGCTATTGTCCTAAAACAATTTATACATGGAAAATGCGTCACATATATTGATGCCTCCTTTATTTGAACTCCCCTCTTTGCACAATCTGTTATTGCATTTATTTCACTATGTATAACTGCCTGTTCGTGATTGTCTTTTACTATACTTATATGTGGTGCTCCACATATGAATCCATTATATCCCATTGATATAATACGATTATCCTTCACAATTACAGATCCAACTTGAAGTCGTTGACACGGAGAACGTCCTGATGCCAATAATGCAATGGACATAAAATAGTCGTCCCACGATAATCTGTCTGTTCTATGTATTTTTAATGTAGAAGTATTAAGAAGCATATAGTTACCAATAATATGTCAAATTGTCTTTAAGTATTTTTATTAATTAAACTATAATTATTTTTTTTCAGCATATTTTAAAAAAAATTGATTTAAAAAAATACTATTTAAAATTAGCATATTATATTATATACAATGATCATTCCTATTAAATGCTTTACTTGTGGAACTGTTTTAGCCAATAAATATCGCTATTATTGTGAAGAAGTTAGACAACGCAAAATGGCACGTGAATTACATGTCGATAAAGTTATTTATTTAACTTCTGAATTTAGTCAAAAAACTCCTGAAGCTGAAGTTTTAGATGAACTAGGTCTAAAAAAAATGTGCTGTCGCCGTCATATGCTTACTCATGTTGATATTGAATAATATATTTTCGTATTTTGTCAGTTGAATCATTTCTTTAATTTATTCGTTTCTTTAGTTAGTTTATTGATTCTTTAATTTATTTTTTGCTATACATATATTATATACATATGTCAAAAACTCATAAAAGACATTATAAACATAAAAAATATACCAGAAAACACAATAAAAAACATACTAGAAAACACAATAAAAAACAACATATCTATAAAATGATTGGTTGCAATAAAAATAATACTGATAAAAAACCTTGTCCTAATTGTGGACCTAATTGCCATTGTATTGATTGTAAATGTGCCAAAGGTTGTCCTGGAAATTGTTATTTAGGTAGAAGACTTGGCCGCGGAGGTTCTGACAGTCCTATTGCACCATTATCTTGGTCTCAAATGCAGAAATTTGGAGGTAGTTGTGCTCAATGTTCTGCATCTGCACCAATTTTAGGCATTGGACAAAATGGAGGTGCCCATATGTCTATACCTGGTCCATTTGTTGGTCAACCGTGGTCTATAAATGCATTACCCGGACAAAATGGTGTAGCAAATGATAACAATTATTTAGCAAGTTATAAAGATGTAGTTGCAAATGATCCCAGTTATCATCAACGAATGGATGATTCTGGTTTTAATACACTTAATTCTAAAGTAGGAGGATATACATATGGACATAAAAATAGAAGCAAAAGTAGTAATAATTCTCTTAGTAGTAGAGGTGGAGGATTAATTCCACAAGATTTAGTAAATATTGGCAGAGATTTTATGTATAATGTAAATAGTGCATATAATGCGTTTAATGGATACAAGGCTCCTGTAAATCCATTACCATATGTTCAAAATCCATCCGTCTAAACTAAATTATTTTTTCTTTAAATAATACATAATGGCTTTTCCTACTAAATTGAGTCAATTATGCACACCTGCATATATTTATTTTATGTTATCTGTTATAATGATCGTTATTTCTGCTTTTCAAAATATGGGCAATAACGGTCGCTATACTTTAGGAATGTTCTCTTGTTTAGTTCCTAGTTGTTTGTTAGTTTTTGCAATTAAAGTGCTTTATATTTTATTTTGGACTTGGATCTTAAATTTAATGTGCAAAGATGGACATAGTAATATTGCTTGGTTATTAATATTATTACCATTTGTTTTATTATTTGTGTTAGTTGGTATGGCAATGATGTATCAAAATAAAAAGCAAAAGAAGCAAAAACATTAAATAAATGATTTAATAAAATGATTAATATTTAATTTTAATTTAAATATTAATTATTCATTAATGTATTAATATGGGTAAATATATGATTAAAGATGCAAACATATATGGTGTTCGATGGTTAATACCAAGTGATAATTTTGACTTAGAATTATACAAAAAAATTTATGTATATACTACTGATGAAATTAATCCACTAACTTCAGAAGAAAAACGCATTATATATGAACAATTTAAATTAATAGAAGATAATGATTTAGTTAATATGTTTTTTTCGATATTTACACAATGTTATAATACACTTGAGCCAGTTAATAATAATGATAATAAAGTGTATAATGATTGGTATCCAATTGGTTATAGTGAGTTAAACGCATTTTTATTGTAAAAATATAATAATTTAAGTTTAATATATTTACGTTAAATTATTTATTATCCAAAAACCGTATATTTTGACACATACATTCCAAATAATATTAATATCATACCTGTATAATCATCAATTGTTGTTGGCAAATTTAACCAAAATGTATTAGACCATAATTGCGCTAGAAAATCAAACACATATGATGATAAAGATATTTGAGGAGCAGTTAAAAATGTATTACCAATACGATTTGCAGGAATTAAAAACATCCATTCAATTGAAGCCCAAAATTCAGACGATAGAATCTTTGCTAATGTTCCTGCATCTTTCATTGCTGGAGTTGTTTGCGTAAATAACGCAAAATCCATTGTTAAACCAATCATTATATTTAGAAAAAACCAAAACAAAAATTTTAATATGATATTCATATATTATATACTTTTATAAATTTATTTAAAACTACATATTATATATGAACTACTCTAAACTTCCTTATTATTTTTTATTTATTTTTTTATTTATTGTTGCACAAAGTTTATCTATGTGGGGTCAATTTGTAACACTTCCCTATAAAAATTTATCCATGTGGGAAGCCTATAAAATGGCCATTCCTTTTGCTTGGATGGATTGGTTTGTTATGACATTTGTTGTTAAACTTGGACACGAACACGACTTAGTTACACCAACACAAGACACATTTCTTTTAATTATTATTCAATTCTGTTTAATATTATTAATTAATCACTTTTATTTAAAACAAAAAGCAACTATTAGTGATATTATCGCATTTTTTATTATTTTATTAGGCTTTTTTGTTAGTTTCTTTCATTTGGTTTCTAAAATTTTTAATATAAATATTCCTAAACATCCAGGAGTTACTAATCCCGATGACGCTTCCGTTGGAGTTAAAACTGCTGTTTATAATACACTTGCTCCACAAGAAGAAAAAAAAGAAGTTGAATATTCTGAATTAAATGAATCCAAAGAATCCAAAGATAATTAAAATATATTTATATTTTAGAGACAATGTCTTTTTCAATATTTAATATAAATATACCAAACACATGTGAACTAACACAAAGAGATATTAATTTAGAAACAGCAATATTTAATGAAATAAGATTAGGCATTCAAGAATATCATAATGAATATCCAACCTCATTAAATCCACAAATTGTAAACATTTTCAATAAATTAATTTCTCAGTTTAGCACACTAACAAATATTTCGCGTAATATTACTATGCGTGGAAATCAAATAAACGCATTACCTGTTACTTTAACAAATACAGTTCCTAATCCAGATGATCCCAATTTTATTAGAGAAACACAAACTATCGCAAAAAATAAAATAATTATAAATAGATGTAAATTTGCTGCATGGTATGTATTGTTTTGTGAAAATCATATAAGAACCGCTTATGAAATATTTGAAGACATAATTTTATTATTTCACATCGCTCAACAACATAATAACGGAAATGAAGAATATACTAATTTAATTTCCAATATAAATACTTTATTAAATGATTATGATTTATATATAAATGATATTAATACATTTCACCAATCTTTAAATACTTATACTAATTCAATTGGACAAAATTTAAATAAAACTATTCATAACATTGAACACGATTATGACACATTTTATGATCAATTAAACGCCAGACAACATGATTTTGAAACACGTATTAATACTTACACTGAGTCATTAACTTTGTTAGTTAGAGGACCAAACCAAGCTCAAAATACTGTTGCAAATCAAGAGGTTATTACTGCTCCAGCATTTGAAATTCATAATTATTTTAAAAGTCTTAATATTGATAGAATTAAAGAATTAATGGTTTCATATTCTTCACAAAAAGAACAAAATCCTAATACAATTGATGTATCTAACACAGATAATACTATTTTTAAACCATTTTATATTTTTATTCAAAAGAGCAATTTATTTCCAGAAAATGAAAAACAAACTTACACAAATAAATTTAAAACTATTTATGAATATATAATAAATAATGATTATGACAATGATTTATCAAAACAAAGTGCTATATTAAATATTGCAATGAACTTTATTATAAGACAAGATGATAATTATATTAGCGAATTTATTCGTTCTTATCAAGATGCGTGTTTAAATGCTTTTAAAAAGGGAGGTTATAGTTGTGTTCCGGGAATGATTGAACGTGTATTAACCGAAAATGGAATTATTATTAATGCAAAATGTTTAAGTGGTTGCGAAGAGCCATATAATGAATTAAATGCATTATTTAATCGAACATTAAATGATGTGATACAAATGTGGTCAAATACTTATTTAGAAGATGGTCCAAAATATGAAGAGTTAGTTAGTTTAAGTGAAGAAGATCGAAAGAAACACTTAATTAAATTTATAAAAGATAGTTATAATAATATTATAGATCAAAATTTAGCGGCGCAAATAGAAGAAGAATTAAACAACTATGAAAAAAATGGTGTATTTAAAAATTTATATTTTGGTGGCAAAAAAAGAAAACAAACTAACAAAAGAAAAATAAATAAAACAAATAAAAAACATTTAGTTAAAAGAAAACGAACTAACAAACGAAAAAACACAAATAAAACAAATAAAACAAATAAAATAAGTAAAAAACGATCAAATAAAAAATTGAATTAAAATATGATATAATATTTGTTAGTATATCATATAATATGGGAGTAGATTTTTATTGCAATAATAAGACATTTGGTTTTAGTTATAGCACGTGGAACTGTATTCGTAAATCTATTTTAATTGCAACTCATAGATATATTAGTAATTATTTAAATAATATTATAACTAATGAAATAGTTCCTGAAGATGAATATAAAGAAGAGTATTTAAATCAATACAAGAAACATTTAACTAGATTTAATATAATATTTAATAATGGAAATGAACTATCTGTTGATGAATTTATAAGTAATGTATTTATTAATAAAGATGTTTGGGGAGATATATTTATTGAATATGATATTAATGGTATTTATGTATTATGTCATAAAAGCGATTGTGAAGGATATTATAGTCCAGGTAATGCTTTAGATATATGTAAATTATTAGAACTAATTAAAAATATAAATGAGGAATACTTTAAGCAAGAGGGAATATATGATATAATTTATAATGATGATAATAATGATGATAATAATGATGATATTAATGATAATAAATTTGATAAATATTTTTGTTCTGTTTATAAATTATTTGAAGAATCATGGAAAACAAATAAACGTATAACTATTGCTTAATAAAAATATAATATATAAATAATATAAATATGTCAGAAATTCAAAAAGTTAAAAATGGAATAAAATACAAAAAAAATGGTTGGACATATATATCTATAAAAGGTAATCCATTTGAGCGTGGTTACGCTTATGGTCAATTAATTGCAAAAGATATGAAAACTGTTTTAGATACGATTGATTTTATAACTTATAATGATTATGGTGTTCATTGGTCTTTTTTTGTTGATGCGTGCAAAAAATATTATTGTGATAAGATGAAAGATGCTTTTCCAGAATTTTATGAAGAAATGGAGGGGTTTGCTAAAGGTGCAAAATTGGACGTTCATACTGTCGTCGCCTGGAATAATTATTTTACCTTAACTGAAAGTTGGTGGGCCAATATGCCTGAAGAAGAATCCATCGCATTAAAAGGCGCAATCAAATCTGCCTCTTCCGGCGTTAAAGAAGGCGGACAACAAGAACGATGCACTGCATTTATGGCTGTCGGTGATTGGACTAAAGATGGTAAAATTGTTGTTGGACATAATAATTTTTCCAATTTTGCTGATGGTCAATTTGCCAAATATGTTGTAGATATTAAACCCACAAAAGGTCATCGTATTTTAATGATGGGATTTCCTGGTTGGATTTGGTCCGGAACAGATTTTTTTGTTACAAGTGCTGGCATTATAGGAACTGAAACAACCATTGGCGGTTTTATTGCATATGAAAATAATATGCCAATATGTTGTCGCATTAGAAATGCAATGCAATATGGTTCTTCATTAGATGATTATGAAAAGATGTTATTAGATGAAAACTCAGGTGACTATGCAAATTCTTGGTTATTTGCAGATATAAATAAAAATGAGATAATGAGAATGGAATTAGGGTTAAAATATCATAATACTGAACGAACTAACAATGGTTATTTTATTGGATTTAATGCACCATATGATCCACGTATAAGAAATTTAGAATGTTCTAATACTGGGTTTGACGATTTAAGAAGACATCAAGGTGCACGTAAAGTGCGTTTAGAACAGCTAATGGATAAACATAAAGGCACATTAAATATTGAATTAGCAAAAGAAATTTTGGCAGATCATTATGATACATATTTAGAAAAGGAAAATCCTTGTTCGCGAACTTGTTGTTCACATTATGAATTAGATGCTAGAGAATATATGTCAGATCCTTCCAGACCAAAACCATTTCAACCACGAGGTGCATTAGATGGCAACGTTTGCGATACAAATTTAGCGGAAAAAATGGGTTTTTGTTTACGTTGGGGTAATTCTTGCGGCATTCCATTTAATAAAAATAAGTTTTGTGATGAAAGACCAATATGGAATCATTTAAGAGATGTTCTAGAAGATAGACCAACACAACCTTGGACTGAATTTCATATAAATGATAAACTAACAAAAAATAAAAAAATGACTATAACTAACAAAAAGAAGAATAAAACAACTAACATAAATAAAAGAAAAACAAGAAAAACAAGAAAAAATAATAAAAAAACAGACTTAGAGACATCATTACATATTTAATAAATGAATAGCGCTATTAAATTTAAGATCGGAGACATTATACATAAAATGGTTAATGGAAAAATAGATATGTCTACAAAATATAAGATTAAAGAATTAGATATTGTTGATGAATGTAATTGGCATTCTGGGTATGAAGTAACTGTAAATGCAAAAATAGTTAAATTAGGCATTAGCATAAGTGAACAACAATTAGAAGACTATATAGTGCAATATATTTGTCATGTGTATCAAATGGACAATATTTACGCAGTTATTGCATCAGAATCACCATCAGTTTCATTAGATAGACACGAAAGTGTTGGTTGGAAAAGTTTATAAAAAAAATTGAATAATATTTAATAAATACAATAATTGCATATTTATTACATATACAACCAGTCAAATAATACAATAATGGGTGCCAACGCTAGTCGAAATAGAACCAACAAAAAAGCAAATGAAAAGGTAAGAAAGTCTACTATAGCAAATCAAATAAATAAAATATTTACAATGCGTAGTTCATCTACTGCTCTAGTTACTAAAGAGCAAATTGAAACTATTGATAAACTAACAACAGTGGCAACAACGCAATTAGAACGTGATACCAAGATATTAATTAAATCCGATTTGATTGCTATTTTAATTAAGTTACGAGGTCCAAATTTGTCATCAAATGAAATTGAACAAATGATTCGTGAATGCAATAAATATACTGTGGGTGAATTAAATAGCATTATACGTTGTATTATATTTGATGTGCCTGATACAATTGAATCGATGCTTTCTATCGAGAATTTGCCACTTTCGCCGGCAGTATTAGCATTAGAAAATAAAAATGAATTTAAAAATAACAATAAGTTATCATTATTATTACCTTAAAATAAATATTTAAAACTAACTTAAAATTATCATAAATATAAATGGGCAATAATCAATCGGTTGCTATAAATAAAGATGCAATAAGATTCGATTACAGTAATCAAATGTATTATTATAATCATTTTATTGGAATTAATGAATTAAATGAAAAAGCGCTTTCTAATATAGAAATAAAAATAAATAAATTAAATAGTAGTTTTGTAAATAAGCCGCAACATATGTTAAAAATTTTAAATGTCTTAAAAAACTATATTGAAACTAATACGCCATATAATTTAGGACAAATTGATGCCTTTAATTTTACTTTTCTCGGTAAGCCTAAGTTTCAAGTAGTCAA
>JACCDO010363943.1_pt1 | contig 71506 bp, 51 predicted proteins | sample 7446101 | NCBI WGS metagenome assembly JACCDO01 (sample SAMN15323440, study PRJNA562643) | freshwater metagenome | isolation source: river surface water | place: USA:Blue River Watershed | collected 2017-08-16
AATTGATATAATAACCTTTAATATGCTTTGTTGCATAACATGAGTTAGAATAATGACCAGTTCGACCACATCTAAAACATACATTCATATGTTTAATAGTATTCTCAACAGCATCTAAAACAACACAACAATCGTCGTCTGAATCAGTAATATCACTATCATTAATTTCATAACCATCTATATGTGTTGATGCATAACAATTATTATCGTTGTGATTTTGTCTTCCACATCGTTTACAACATTTTTGTTTCTTTATTTTACATACTTTTTCATGTTTATTGCATTCTTTTTCATCTTCATATTCTTTATCACAATATTCACATACCCATACAATCATATCATCATCTATATTATTACCATTAATATCTATTTCAGCATAACAATCTTTGACAAAATGACTAGCATTACCACAACGAGTACATAGATCAAGTGCCGCCCATATTTCTTTCTGTAAAGTTTGTTTCTCTTCTATAGATAATTGTATCTTAGAATAACTACCACCTCTAACTTTATCTATACCATGAATACTCATTAACTCTTTCACTTGTTTATCTTCTTCAAATATAGATGCATTAGATAATACTTTCATTATTTCAATAGGTTTATGAAGTTGTGTCCAACTAGATCCATTACCTGAAATATGTTCTTGAAATCTTTTATGTACATCTTTTGTTTTACCAACATAGTAATTATTATCTTGTAATTTTAAAATATAAATGTTTGTTGTCATATTTAATAACTTTAATAATTATTAAATAACTACATAATAAAATAACTTAGTATTATAATAATCAATTTTTTATAATAGTTATATCATATCAAATAATATAATTATTAAAAAGTCTCCTGGATTTTGCTTTAGCAAAATAACAGTTTTGATAATTTTTTAAGTTATGATTTTAATAAATATTTTAATAATGTTGCTTCAACATATACCAAATTTAAATAATTTTGATCCTCTGGATCATCACTACTCATTATATATATATTATAGTAAATAAATAAAAAAATATTAAAATTTGTTTACTCATATTTAATAATAGTAGATTATAAATAAATATTACATTGTCTCAAAAAAATATTATTTTTTTAATATAAATATTATTATTAATATTATTATTACATGTTCCACAATGATCCTTATTTGATAAATCTATTTTTTTCACAATAATCAATTGTCCAACGACCTAATAAAACTTTTGGTTGTTTTGACACAAGGTTATACCAAATGTCCGGAATAAGTGTTTAAGTTTAGTTATAAATTTCATTAATTAATCATTTTTATATAATATATAATATATATGTCATATGAAAAGTATTTAAAATATAAAAATAAATATTTACAATTAAAAAATAGTTATCAACACAGCGCTTTGAAAGGAGGTGCAAGTATAGAAGTTAATACATTTTATGATATCCCACAAAATGAAAATGATAAATGTATATCAGTTTTAAAATCTACTGCTCCAGAAATATTAACTGATGAATATTTACGTTGTAAGGCTCATATTGAGGGTAAAAAATTATTAAATACTTGGTTAGATGAACGCTTAGTTGAAATTCAAAAGGTCTTAGAATTATTTGATACTAAAGGTATTCCATTTACTCCTCCTTCAGCAACTGCTTTTAGTGATTTATATAAATGGACTATGATGCCAGTAATGCGAAAATTAGAATCATTAAAAAATAATAATATTACAGTTACTTTTGGTATTGATTTACGCGAACCTACAATGAGACAAGCATTAAGAGATGATCATGGAACACCTGACAGAAAATTAATTAAGAGAATACATGCCGCATTAAAAACATTAGAAGCAAGACAGTTTGATAGAAGAATTTTTGATGAAGTATTAACTGGGAATCGTGCTGATATATTAACACAGACAGACATAAATGCAATTTGTATGCAAGATGGCGTTTATCGCACTCTTGTAGATGCAGGTGGCGTCAAAGATTATAATACTGTATATGAAAGAATACCAGCTGATAAAGATAAAGTTACTGTAACATTTTATTATAAATCTGATGCAGAATATTCTCCTGGTGAAAGTGGTGTTCACTTTATAGAAGCAACCGGACCATGGCATAGAGTAACATGGTTAGAAACAAGTTTGATGCAATGTGTATATGAAGCTAAATTGAGATATGATTTAGAAACTGAAAGAATACCTTATAGTCATTGGTTATATGGAGCATTATTACGATGTGCTAAAAGTGTAGCATATACACGTTTAATTCAAAAAACAAAACCATCTTTTAAACCAGCATTATTTACAGGTCGTAGAACAGGTGGTTTAGTATTTATAATGTTACAAAATATGTTTTTTGCAGATCATTTTAGACAATTTATGCCTTCTGGTGTTTCAAAAGCAGTTCCAAATAGTATAGCTAAAGATACTGATACTGAATGTTTAGGAACATCTTCAGTTGATTCATGGTTTTTATTAAGAAGAATGGGATTACCTTGCTTAACTCCTATTGGAACTCATGCACATGAATTATCAATGGTTACATCTGCATTATTTCCTCATATTGATCAAAATAAATATAATTTACCTATTACACAAATAATTGGACATTATTTATATTATGAACTTGTTTGGAAGAAAACTGGCGGCCTATCACCAATGTTACCCGATACTCTTGGAACACGTGCTTTTATGAAGGCAGCAAATTTAATAAAAATTAATGTATCCAAAACAGAGACAAAGAAATTTATAGATATTATTCAATTTGCAAGACAAGATTCTGGTAAATTACCACATTTTAAAGAAAATATGATAGAATTTGGATTTTTAAATCCGGATGGATCTTCTAAAATGGTTGGAGGAGTTCCAACTTCAATGATGGCTTCTGAAATTGATACATCCAAATCATTATTAGAAGCTAGCAATATTGGATATGCCTGTTTTGGAGCTGGTGGATTTTTTGGTGATAGTGAAAAAGTATGGAGTAATCCAGACAAAAAAAGTAATAGTATGGCAGTTAAAGCTGTTAGAGTTATGTATGAAGATACTTCATCTAATAATTATGCATCAATACCATATATGGTTAGAAATGAAAATGTAATTACTGGATACCCTGTTAAAATTGGTGATCCCGATGAACGTTTATTAACACAACTAAAAGAAGGTAAATTATCATTAGATAAAAATTTAACTAATGCCAAACTTAGTGAAATTAAAAGATATGCAGCAAATGTTCGCGCCAAAGCTGTAAATCTTAATTATGAACCTCCTATTATGGCTCCAGTTGATGGAATTAACATTGATACATTATTTAATATTGATCGTGGTATTGTTCCAGGAGGTCTAGCTAATTTAATATAAGATGTTCGAATGTAATTAATTAAATATTATTAATACATTTTAAGAACAGGACCATTATCGATACTTTCTCTAGGATAATCATGTTAATGTGCAGTAGTTTTTCGAATAAAAAAATACGATATCGTAATATTGTGTAATTTCATATTCAGACTATGTTCCATGATCTTTTAATAAAACACCAGTTCTATATATTTTATTATTTTTATACTCTGTCATAGTTGTTCCATTCCTAAAAATCCACCAAGACCAGATCCTTTAGATTCTTCTTCAAATTGAGTGTTTCCCATATTGATATATGTTAATGATTATTATTTAATATAATTGTTAAAATAAATAAAAAAAATATTCAACTTTTATTATGTTACCGTAAAGTGCTTAAATTAAGAAGGTCTTAAATTAAATACTTTTTCGCTAGTGTCAAAAACTTAAGACACTACATAAAATATGGTCGTAGATAATCATCATCATCCTGATCATCTACAAAATTTTTTTTAATTAGATTATTATTGTTATCTACACAAACACCACAATGATCTTCATTGTTTCTATCAAAAATTTTATTAATAACTGTATCTGTATTTTTATTTGGAATTGACCATCGTCCTACAAAACCTTCTTGCTTTACAGCTGGAAAAAATGTAGTAATTGATTGTGAAGAAAAGTTACGAAATTGATAAATGTATCGAGACATATTAGTATATTAGTATATTAATATGTAGTTTTCTGTATAAGTAGTTTATTAATATATTATTTATTCAACTTTTTTGTTTTATTTTTTATAACTTGCTATAACTTTATTGTATGATTTCTAATAAGTATTTTAAAATACTATTTCGATTAGTTATAAAGATATTTAGTATTTTTAGAAAAAATAAAAAATATATTAATTTAGATATATATATATTATAATGGATTATAAACAAAAGTATTTAAAATATAAAAGTAAATATTTATATTTACGAGAATTACAAAATCAAGAGGGGTCTGGTATAGAAGATACTTTAATACTAGCAGGATTTAATATAAAAGATGCGATAGATAAAGATATAGTATCATTATATAAAAAATTAATTAATAAAGACACTGAGAAAATAATTTCATTTTTAATAAAAAATAAATATATCACAAAAGAAAATATTATACTAATTATTAATACAATATTAGGTCATAAACTGTATACAGGAACAAACATTGTAGGTTTACAAAAATATGAACAATGGAAAAAATCCAAAGAATCAGAAATAAAAAAAATAAAACAAAAAGGAGACAAAAAAATAGCAACAGATAGATTAAAAACAACTATAGAATCATTTACACCAAATATATATAAAGAATTTACCGAATTAAACAAAAACATAAATGAGTTAAATAATATACAAAAAACCAATTATGCACATTTAATATTACAACAAAATTTTAATTATATATATGCATTAAAAGCTGCAACAGAATTAACAGGTGATAAAGATACTGGACAAATTAAAAATTATGTTTATTTAATATCAGAAAAAAATTTTGATTATGAATCTACATTACAAGCTGCAAAACAATTAACAGGTAATAAAGATACTGGACAAATTAAAAATTATGTTTATTTAATATCAGAAAAAAATATTGATTATGAATCTGCATTACAAGCTGCAACAGAATTAAAAGGTGATAAAGATACTGGACAAATTAAAAATTATGTTGTTTTAATATCAGAAAAATATAAAGGACAGTCTAGAAATCAAGGACAGCCTAGAAATAGTAGTAACGATTATCCATATATAATAGAACATGTAAAAATATTAGATGATGAACAAATAAATAAATATATTAGATTACACAAAATATTACCATATGACCATAGTATATTAGCTGCAAAAGCATTTACAGAAGATGATATTAAATATGCTGAAGAATTAAATAGACTCAAATATTGTTACGAATATATATATTTTTGTGTAAAAGAATTATTACCACAACAAAAAATAAATCTTACAAATATATTAAAAGAAATACTAAACAAAAAAACTTTTTCAGATAAAGAATGTGAAAAATTATTTACAGATTTAAAAAAATATGACCCATCCCAAATGAATAGATATATTAAATTATATCTAATATACAAAGAATATTATCCTCTTTATTTGGATAATTTAATGAAATTATCAGATAATGACTTTAAGAATCTTGAAAAATTACATGAAATGAAATTTGCAATTGATGATGCATATGAAATTGTAGATAAATTAAAAAATAAAGTACTAATTCTTATAAAAATATTTACACAAACAGATTTAATAAATAAAATTAAAGAAAAATTGAGTATTGAACCACCAGATCTAGAATTTTTATATAAAAAGAATTTTGCAATACATATTATAAACAAATTAAATGATACAAAAATAGATATTTTTATAAATTTATTTAACAATTTAATGCTAGAAGTAGAACTCCAATATATAAATTTAGCTACTTTATTTGAAGAACTAATAAATGTTTCAAACAAAATAAAATCTGATGATATTTCTATGTATATAAAACTAAGATTAATATATACTTCAATATATACTTTAGATAATATAGATAATATAGATAATATTACAGAATTTAATAAAAATATTGAAGCATTTATTAAACAATTTAAACAATTAACACCGAAACAAATCGATCTTGCTGAAGAATTAAGTAAGTTATATTTTGATCCTAAATTAATATATAATGCTATAACTACATTAAATGATAAACAAATGGAAAATCTTATAAAATTGTTAGAGGCCAGATTAGTAATTAATACTGGTAATCCGACAGAACGTCCAAAGCATAGACGTGCATTAACATTTTACGAAGACAATATAAAAAAGTCAAGTGATTTATTTTACAATGTATCTTCTATGTCTGATAATATAAAACAAGAGATACAAAATATTAATATAATAAAAAATAAAATACATGAATCCTTCATAATACGTAATCTGTTTTAATTATGAATTTATATAACTAAATATCTCGAAGACAAAATATTAATTGAAAAACTTTAAATTATGTTAGTCATCATAACTTAATTATTATTATATTTTTTTATTTTTATTATTATTAATAATATTTGTGTAGAATTTATAAAGTTAATAAGTATACTATATATTTATTCTATAACAATTAATTAATTATTAAAATACTAACCATGTGTACTTTTATTGATCGTTAAAATGAGATGAAAACGTATATTTTGAGATGAAAAATATTAGTATACACATTAACTTTTATTAATAACCTTTTATTATAAAAATATAAAAGTATATATATATAGAATATTATTTTTATTTTTTCTACATCGAAAATTCTACATGACATGTCGAATGAAAAAACTCAGGGAGATTTTTTCATATTTGAAAAAAAATAAATTTTTAAAATTTTAAAAAATAATATTTGTAAAATATTTTTTCTCCCTGAGATAAAAAAATGCGATTTTTTGTGTAGAATTTTTAAGTATACATGTATCCACATTATTATTATTATACTTTTATTTAGTAAATATTTTAGTGTCTATATATACTTATCAAAGCATTATATTTAATCACGATTTTATTATATAAAAAGTATATGTGTCTCTATATGATATTATTATGATTGTATATAATACACGATAAAAGTGTGTATGTATACAAATTAAATAATTCGACATAAAACTGTTAATTTTATGATAATTTTATATAAAAAATATATAAGTATAATAATATATAGTATAAATATTATGTCGAAATGTGAAAAATGTGAAAAAGAATTTAAATATAAATATCTATTAAAAAGACATATATCAAGTAAAACTCCATGTAATTCTCCAAATAAAATTTTAATTTTACACAATAATAAAATAAATGAAATTAATATTAATACTAATGAAATTAATAATAAAATATTAGCTATTGATGATAATATTAATAATATTACTATAAAATCATTAAAACAAATAAATATATGCTTATTTTGTACTAAAACATTTTTAAATAAGACAAATATGATGAGACATATAAATAAATCTTGTATTAAAAAAAATGAATTAATCGATAAACAAAATAAATTAATAGAAGAAAAACATAAACTTATCGAAGAGAAGAATAAACTTATCGAAGAAAAGAATAAACTTATAGAAGAACAACAGAAACAAGCAAAAGAACAAGAAAGAAATAATGAAATCAAAGAATTAAAAGCTTTAATTGAAAAAATGATAGATAAACAAGCTATACAAAATATAACTAATAATATAACTAATAACAATACTATAAACCAAACCAATAACGTTATAATGATTAATAATTTTGGTAAAGAAGATCTATCTCATATAACTCTAGAAGACTATAAACAGTTTCTTAATAGTTATTTCAAAGGATTTATTAGTTTTATAGAAAAAGTTCACTTCGATGATGCAGCCCCTTATAATCATAATATATGTATTACTAATCTTAAATCAAAAGATATTAAAGTATTCGAAGGAGATAAATGGATCGCTAAACCTAAAACAGATGTAATAGATAAACTTTTGAGAAAAAAATTAAATCTATTAATGGATAAATGTGAAGAATTAGAAGAAAATGAAGATATTACAGATAAAATAATTGATAATTTTAATGATTTTCAAGATAATTATCGTGACGATGATGCTAAAAAAAATACTAAAGATGATGTTATGTTAATGATCTACAATAACAAAGATAAAGTAAAAGTTAAATAAATTGTATCATGTAAAATATTGACTCTAAGCAGTACTAGCTTTAGCTGTATGCCATAATTCATAAATAATATCTTGCTTTTTTTTCAATAAATTAATAATATTACCCGATGATGATAAATATTTTTCAAATAGTTCTAAGAAATTTATTATTTTATTAACAATTTTATCTTTTGTTGTTGTATTTTTACATAATGTTTCTATATAAAAGTCTTTTTCTTTAACATCTTTATCTTTATGATATTCAATAGTAGAACAACATTCATCTAATAACATCCGTATATTTTCATAATTAATATCTTTATATTTGGATGCATCTTTTATATAGGGTATACAATCTAATATAAATTTATTTCCAAATATACTTAAAATTAAATCTTTACTATTAAAGTATTCATATAAAAATATTTTCATTAATATATTTTCTTTCATATTAATATTTAAAATATATTTTTCTTGTAAATCCATCTGTAAATCAGCATCTAATAACTTTAATATAGTTAAATTATTAATTTTATTTGATTTCATAATAAGTTCAATAAAATAAAACATTAATTCACTATTATCATTATAAGTTGGATTAATTAAACTATCTGATTTGTACATTATAGTACCATCTACTAATTTGTGTATTATTTGTATCGATGTATCTTGTTTACTTAAATAAATTAATTGTTGGGCTTCTACAATATTTACTAAAATAATATATTGAAATTTATCTTTAATAAATACCTCTATATATGAATCAAAATTTATTCTAATATTTATTCTATTAAAATATATAGATAAATCTATTCCAATCATATTTATTGATGATATATATATTGGGAATTCTTTGTTAATTTTTTTAAATAAACATGTGCAATAACCATGAAGAGGCATATCATTTAACATAGTAATAAGAGCTTCTTGTGTAGCAGGAATTTGTAATGCACCACCTTCTTGCCAATCATCTGATATATTTGTATTAACATTATTATCCAATCTTACTTGTCGACTAACTGGTTTTGGGAGAGGAAATAATCGTGGTTGTGGTAGTGCTATCCAATCATTTGATATATTTGTATTAACACTATTATCCAATCTTACTTCACGACTAATTGGTTGTGGGAGAGGAAATAATCGTGGTTGTGGTAGTGCTATCCAATCATCTGATATATTTGTATTAACACTATTATCCAATCTTACTTCACGACTAATTGGTTGTGGTGCTCGACCTCTATATTGTTGTGGTGCTTCCCCCCAACCTAAATTTATATCTTGTTGTTGTGGCACTTGTTGTTGAGATCTTTGTTGTGATCTTTGTTGTTGTGGCACTTGTTGTTGAGATCTTTGTTGCGATCTTTGTTGTGATCTTTGTTGTTGTGGGACTTGTCTCCAATTTTGTGATGGTGCTTCCCCCCAACTTAAATCTATATCTCGTTGTTGTTGAGATCTTTGTTGTTGTTGAGATCTTTGTTGTTGTTGAGATCTTTGTTGTTGGGGCACTTGTCTTAAATTTTGTGGTGGTGCTTCCCCCCAACTTAAATCTATATCTCGTTGTTGTTGAGATCTTTGTTGTTGGGGCACTTGTTGTTGTGGAACTTGTTGTTGTGAAACTTGTTGTTCTTCTTGTTCTACCTGTTCATCTTCAAGACTATTTTGCCAATTATATTTTTTCTTTTTTTCTGTGTCATGTATTGTTATATTTTTCCATTCATCACCATCATATTCATCAATATAATATTCATAGTCGTTGTTGTCTCGCCCAGCATATCTTTTTTTTTCTAAAAATGATGCAGAAGGTGGTATAAGAACTATATTATTTTTTAATAATACATAAGATATATTATTACCAGGAACACTTATATAATTTTTTTCTAAATATTTTAAAAATGGTTCCATGTTATCAGGATTAATAAGTAATTCAAGTTCTTCATCAAATATATCGTCATTTAAAGCAAATTTATCATACTCAAAATATTTTTTAAATTCTATTATTTTATTAAAAAATATATATTGTTGTTTTTTATTTTTTCGTATATATTTAACTTTTTGTTGCTCTTGTTCTTGTTCTTGTTCTTGTTCTTGTTCTTGTTCTTGCTCTTGTTCTTGTTCTTGATTTTCAACAGTCTGGATACTAGTATGATCGGAATTAATTTTTTTAGCGAGATCATATATTACTTCAACTAATTTATCATCACGTATAAATTTATTTGTTACTTCTATGGTTTCCATTTTAAATAATTCTATTAAATTAATATATATATCTTGTACTGTTTTTATATTAGTATCTTCGATTACTGCAGGTTGATTATAAATATTCTTACTTAAATAACTAAACTTATCATCTATACCTAATAATTGTAATATATTTTGTGATTTAAAATAATTTCTTTCTAAAGTTAATATATTTTGTTTATAAAATATATCTAATTGTGACTTTTGATATTTGTCCTCATTTTTAAGTAAAAATTCAATAATATTATCATCTATATATTGTTGACTATTTTTAGTTACACAAAAATTAATAGTTTGACCCTTATTAATTTGACGTAATCTAAATATACCTTGAGATATATCTCTAAATCTACTACTAGTTGATAAAGTAACTAAACCTTTTGCATATAGATAAATTTTCATATCAATACCAGTAATATGAGCTTGATCATAATAATAAAATCTGTTAATTAAAGGAATTTGTATATCGTTATAATTAATTATTCTAAAATTTTCATCAATACCAACTTTATTGTTATCTTTATCAATATATACTACTATTTTAATTAGTGAATCTTTTTTTAATAAAAATTGTTTTAAAATTTCTTCAGCTACAACATCACTAGTTTGATTAATTAAATATGAACCAGTATCTATTAAACAATGATAATTATTATTAGTTAATTCTGTAATAATAGTTTCTAAACGATTATTTTGTAAAACAATTTTTTCAGTTTTTCTTGTTAAACCTTTTATACCTGCAACAATTGAGCCGTTACCATATTGTTGCATTAGTTTACCTAAAATTTCTTTACCTGTATTATACTCTGTTGGTATATTAAGATATAAAGTACCAGTAAATCCAGTTCTATTTTCACTAAAATTTGATGATATTAGATCAGTAAATGATATGTTATCATATCTTACAATTACTTTAATATATTTAGGTAATAATATATTAGTTAAATAATCAATTATTGGTATGAACTTTGTATTATTTCCTTTTTTATAAAAGTTTTCTTTAATTATGTTAATTTGTTTTTCTGTAAATATATCAATATTTAATTTTTTTATATTAAAAACTGGCATCGGTGTTATACCATCTAATAAATCTACTATAATATGTACAGCAGGATTGTCATTATATGGCATAAAAGTGTATTTTTTATATTGATTCTTAATTTTATTAAAATATAATATTAAATCAATATTTCTCACTCTAGTTTTTATTTTATCATTAATATCAAAAAATGATAATGATGTCATAGCAGTTGTAAATAAATAATCAGAGAATTCTGATTTGTGTGAAGGAGTATTATCAGAAATATATGGAACTGCTAAGAAATATTTTTTAATTTTATCAACATTTGGATGTATTTTTTTATTTAATAATATTTCACATGTTTCAGTTGGATCATTGTAATACATACCAAATGTGGATTTATGTAATTGGCTAATAATAGATGGAATAAGCTTATTAAAATTATAAATATGATTAAGTAATATTATATTGTCTAAATTTATTTCAGATAGATCTAATCTAGATAGATCAACTTTAATATCATTTAATATTTCTCTAATAAAATCTATTTTTAATTTAGATGTATCACCTTTAATATCATTTAATATAAGTCTAATAAAATCACTAGTTATACCAGGTGAATGTTGATTTATTGTTTTAATTAAGATAATTCTAATAATATTTTCTATTTGTGAATTTGTTTTATATTCATTACCTTCATAATATAAATGTGATTTTATTGTAAAACCATTTTTTAATAATATATCTCTTTCTTTATTATAATCTTCATTGTAATATAAATTATAAATAAATGATGCTATTATTGTAAATATTGTTGTATCTTTTATTGATTTATGTGGTTCAGATAAAATATTAAATTGTGATTTTAATGGATCTGTTATTTCATCAACTTCATCATAGATAAAATATGAATTTCTCATATTTTCATTATATGTGTCATCCATTAATATTTTTTGTAATGTTGTTTGTTTTAATAAAATATCTGACATAATAGATATTTGTTTATCAAACTTATTTATTCCAATAAATGATTGATCAATGTAATAAAATATTTTATTAAAGTTTTCAAATGATTGTTTTATTAAAGTTTGGGGCATAATATGATAAATAGGTTTATAAACATCTACATTTTTATACAATAATAATATGGTTATAACTGGAGCAATAACAGAAGATTTACCTTCACCCATAAGTAATTGATGAAAGTGTTGTCTTTTTTCAGTTAATTCATCATATAAAGTATTAATTAATTTATATTGCGATTCTCTAATATTAAGTCCAGTAAGATATTCAAATAATAATATACCAGTTTTTATTGATTTACCATTATTTTTAATTATAGTATTATAAGGTTCATTGTAAGTATTATAAATTAATGTAATATCATATATTTCTTGATCAACATCATTATATAATGACATTAGTAATTGTAACGTAGATGATACTTTATTATAAGAATAAATTAATTGTATTTGATCATATTTATTATTATAAATAATATCATTTGCTGTATAATAAACATATCTATTTTTTAGTAATTTATCAATATTATTGCCATCAAATATAGCTAATAATTTATCTTTATTTTCTTTAAACTTTTTTATTGTTTTATCTAAGTTACTTTTTGATATTTTATAAGAAGGAGATTTATTTAAATTGTCTAGATAATCATTATAATCATTATATTCTAATCTAGGAGGTAAAGATGTTATAGTATATTTTACATCATTAATTTTTTCAACACCAATAAAATCATTAATATTTAAATAATTTTCTTTATCAATATCAGTTTCTAATAGTTTGTATTTATATGCACTTATATTAATATTTACTATAAATTCTCTTGAAAGAAAGTCTTTTTTGCTAAAATATTTTTCTGTATAGATACAATTAATAAACTCATTATTTTTATTTATAGTTTTAAAATATGAATAACAATATTTTTTTAAAAAATCATATTTATCTGATTTTCCATCAAGTACTGACTTACTAGGAAAATTTTGACATTGAGCTTTTGCTTTGCTAATATAATCAATAATATTTGTGTCACTACAATAATTTAGTGGATATATTATAATATCTTCTGAAAAATCGTCGCTATAATATATGTTAAATTTATTACAATATTCTATTATGGAACTATTTTTTTTTAATATATATTCATCTTTATCTATTTTTGAAGATCCATTATATAAAGTAATTAAATCATTTAATGTATAAATAAAATATAATGCATATATATTATCATTATTAATAAATGATGTAATATTAATTATTTCATCTTTGATATTAGTAGTTTTATTATTACAATCGTTATTTTTTACTATAGATTTTGTGTCTGCCTCTTTCTTTAATTTGTCTCGATTATCTTGATCAGCTGAATATAATTCTTTTATTTTTGTTAAAATAAAATTAGCTTCATAATATTTTTTACTATTTAATTGATACTTCATAAAGCATAATAAATTTTCATAAGTATCATTAAATAAACCATTTATTTGAAATTGTATTTTAAATATTTTTTTATTATATAATCCAGTACCAATATAATAATAATTTATCCCATCGTATATAGTTAATAAATTAGTTCCATATGTAAATCTATTAATAATAAATGGTAATTCATCAAATATTACTTTATTACTAAGTGTTTCAAAAAATAATTCATCACTAACAGGATTATATAAAAATTTAACTTTTTGTTTATGACTATGAAATATATACATATTATTACGGCTATCATAACATGGAATTATATCATTATAATCATTTTCATTAATATTTGTTCTTGATTTACCATCTTCAGATATTTGAGATTTTCTATCATCGATATTAGAATTACATGTATTAAAAATTTTATAATATATATATTTAATGTTTTCTATTTTATGTGTTAATATATCAATCATTTTTAATACCTCCATATCATTACAAGATATTTTATAGTTGTTACTATCTAAAATAATTTTATATATATAACCATCTATTTGTGTAACATGTATTCTTTGTGTTGAATCTTCAAAAACATAATCACAATTATTTAATGTATCATAATCAGTAACTAATAACATTTGTAGTAAACTATCTTTTTCAGATATAAATATTTTTTTAGAAAAATTTGATACACTATAAGTATTATTAAAATGTAATATATCTATAGTATGAAGATAATAATAATTATATAATTTGTCAATTTTAACAAAATTAAGACTTAAGTTACCATATTTTATTTCAATTATATCATCTATAATCTTAGTATTATTTCTAATTTCACTTAATTTATAATTTAATTTTGAGTTTTGTGTAATTACAATTTTATTAATATCTTTAATTTTATATCTACCAATTTTTTCACAATAGGCAAATATAAAATCATATGAATTTGTAAGATATATGTCTTTAGACCAATTAATACCAATATCAAAAAATTCTAATGAAGGTGGTATATTTTTTTTATATTCAGATGAATCTAATATAAATTTATTAAAAGTTGTATTATATTTGGTATCAAATATATAATTTTTAATATCATTATATATCGAAATTATAAACGGTATTAATATTTGAAAATCGTTATTATTAATACCAAATTTGTATATTTTTAAATATTTATCTAAACAGTTTATTAGATCTATTTTATCAGTATCAGTGAATTCACTTAATCCATTTGCTGATATATATTTACATAAATATAATATATATTTAATAATAGGATTGTTAATATTTGAATTAATATTATAAATTTCTGTTAATATTTCATTTGAAATAGGAGAATTATTAATATTCGATATCATATATATTAATATAGTTATATGGACAACAAATAGTATATTTTCTTTTATTTCTTTACCAAATTTAATATCATTATGTAAATCTTTAAAAAGTTTTAATAAATAATTTTTAGATGTTGTTTCATTATAAACTTCACAATTTGTTTTATCAAAAAATGGGTATTCATTAATATTTTGACAATTATAATATGTATTATACACATTTGTTATATTAGTAGATATACTATCTTGTGGTGGATTATAATTAATAATAAATAAATTATTAATGTTAGGTTTTTCTTTATTATCTTTGTAATATATGTTATATATATTTTTAAATTTATGTATTAATGAACTTTCAAAATTATAATGATCAATATTACATATTTTATTATCTTCTATTATATAACCGAAATTTAAATTTTTAAATATATCAATACAGTTTTTATTAGTATCGTTTTCTGTAACATTTATAAATTCTGAAATATTTGAAATATTTTTTCTAAATAACTTATTAAATCTTATAATATTTAATTCTAAATATTCTGGACTATTATATAATTTATTTAATGATCTTTTAGCATCAAATACAGAAGTTTTATTTATATATGATTCTAGTACTTTTACATCTAATTCAGAATTTATTTTTAAATTTTTAAATTTATTTTCTGTAGTTATTTCAAGTAATACGTGTCTTAGTGTGTTTATATTTGTATTTAAACTATATTCATCATTAAGAAGTATTTTAAATGATACGGGTAATAATAATTTATGAAATTGACTAAATAATAAATTATGTTGTTCAGTTGCATAACATTTTTTATCTAATACATATTCTTTTGATGAATAACTATGGTTTATATCATGAGGTTTAATAATAAGAGTTTTATTTTGTGCTATAAGACTATACAAAAAAGAATTTGACCATAATGAATACATAGCATCTTGATGTCCTTTATTTGGATTATTTGATTTATTTACTGGTACATTTGTTATATAAAGAACATCTTTATTATCTTCAACAAAACTTATTTTTTTACTTTTAGGATCACTAATTGGTTTATCATAAATTTGATTTTCAAAGAAATATTTATAATTTTTTAAAGAAGATTTATATACACTATTTAATAGCAACATATCATTATTACTTGTTATAGCTATTGAACTAAAATATAAATCAATATCTATTTTAATATTTTTTATTTTTTCTGGTTTTTCTTCTATTAATGATGGATTTTTGAAGTCAATAATTAAACCAGAAATTAACAGTATATTAATAACATTTAAATTAAATATGTCATTATATTTTTTGTGTGTATTAGATATTTGTGACACAATATAATAATTTTGATTAATATTATTAATTATGGCATAAATACTGTTTAATTGTTTTGATATATTTGCTAGTATATTTTGTAATATTATATTGTGAAAAAATATAGAATCTAATATATTAGCTCTATTTATAATTGACACTTCTTTAATAATGCGTAATATTTCTGGATCTGCCTGAGCTTCTATTAATTTGTTTTTAATAAATATATTAAATATATCATGTGCAACAGATGATGGTATGTTATCTAAATTTTCACGAATTTTATTAATATTATAAGTAATAGTACACATTTTAACTATAAACCCAATATAATCATCATACTCTTTTGTTTCTTGTTCTAATATTTTTGTTATTTCATATATTATATTAATTTGATTAAATATTTGTTCTATTATAACTGGTGTTATATTATTTTGTTCTAATGAGCGTTTAATACTAACGTCTAAATCATTAAAATCATCATAAAGTTTTGTGTAGTTTCTATTATTAATTTTATATATAGAAATTGTATTATTTACGTCATTAATATTTATGTAATATGGTCTATGTACACTTGAAACTAATTTATCTTTTTTTTCTATTAAATTTTTTGAAATTAATATACTTTCAGAAGGATTTTTAATAATATCTTTAATATAAATATGATATAGTTTATCTAATACTTTTATACTGTCATCTAACATACTTTTATAAGGTTCTAAAATATTATCTCTTTTATCTCTATCTAATATAGTTATTATTTCACTATATTTTATCATTTTTTCATAATTCTGTGATGAATGTGTTTCATTGTCTAAAAAATCATGAATATATAAATTTATAAAATATGTTTTCATTGTATAATAAATATCATAATAAGATTTAGGAAGTTGATCTGAAATATCTGTTGGATTATCTAAAGCATCATTATATAGTAATACTTGTAGTGGAGCTAAAAAAGAAAGAGTAGCACAATTACCAATAACTTGTGATTTAGTTTTTATTCTTCTTTTAAGACGGTTTGACTTATATAAATATTTATTATCAACATTATCTTTTACTAGAAATCCTAAAGTATCATCATAAAAAGAATCTAATGTATGTAATTTAATATAAAAAATATAATTTAATAATAATTCATATAATTCTTCTTCTGTTATATTAAATACCATTATACCATCACAAATATTATTATCATACATATATTGTTTATCTATTCCAATACCAGTGTTAATTAAATATAGTTCATATTGATATCGAGATTCTAATTCTGGATTAGTTTGTTTCTTATATACCAATGATAAAGCATGACCACTATTATTTTTAACATTTAAATTTATGTTAATATAATTTGTATAATTATTACTTTCATTTAAATATTCTTTTTTATATTTATTCTTTATTATTGATGCTAATTCTGCATATTGTTGATCAATACTTTCAAAATTAACTACTTTATTTAATGGTAAGTTTTCAATATTTAATATTTTATCTTGTAAATCTTTTTCTAATTTATTTACTTTTTCTAATTTTATAATCGATATATATTTTTCTAATATATCTTTTCCATTTTTAACAAGATTAAAAATATTTTTAATTTCATCATTTTCTAAAATAGTTAATATATTTTCATAACATTGTTCATACGTATTTCCTTCTTTATAAGCGGGGTATACATCATATATAATATGACTAATTGCTATATTTGTTTTTAATTCAGGTATCATAATTATATAATATATCAATAATAAAATATTATATTATATACATTGCTAAATATATATCTATTATAATTATATATTATGAATCCAACATTATATAATTCTAGTAAAAATCCTAAAAAAAGTACGAAAGGTACTGGATTTAAAGATGAAGAAAAAGCATTAGAAACAATTAAAATAATAAAGAAATTAGATAAAGTAAAACAAATGCAAATAGTCTTAACAATGTATTATAGAGCTGAACACCATCCACATAAGACTAAAGATATGAAAAAAGCACAAGGTATATTTAAAAAATGGTTAATAAACAATGGTTATAAAAAAAGCGTAAAATAATTAAAATATAAATAAAATCTTAATTAAATAAACTATTTAATACTTTTTCTCCATTTACATAATTAGAAATATCTTTTATTGTATAACTATCTTTATCTCTACATAATTCAGAACTATTATCATTATATGTTATAAATTGTCCTTCTTGTTTACCATTAATATAATTACCGATTGTTTCTAGCTGTCCAGAAGAATAATATTTTATCCATTTACCTTCTATTTTATCATCTATGTAATTACAAATAGTGTTTAATTGTCCATTTTTATAATATGATTTAAATACTCCATGTATTTTACCATCAATATAATTACAAATACAACATAATTGTTTTGGAGAATTTGTAGTATCAACTTTATCATATAATGCAGTAATGCTTTTAAGATTAATATGATATGATTTAAATACACCATATCGTTTACCATTAATTTCATATTCTTCTGTCGCTAACTCGCCATTTGGGTAGTATGTATATTTTAATTCAGTCATTATCTTGTTTAATTAGTTAACTTATATTTATTGTAGTTAATTTAGTTATATATTATTAAATAAAGTAGTTATCAATTTTTATTTTCTACATTATATTTTTCTGTTTTTATAGTATTTTGTTGAAAATTCAAAGGTGCTGCCATTGATGGCAGTACACGGTACATTTAATTAGAAAAATATAGTCTTAAGTTTTTTAAATACTAATGTACCCTTTGAGGGGTACATCTACATATTTGATGATTATAAAGGGGTACCCCCTCAAATGGTACATTAGTATTTAAAAAACGAATCAATAAAAATTGATTAATTTACTAATAAACAACTAAGTTGACTAATAAATAATATATAACTACAATAATACATTATGGCTGAATTAAAACGTACATACTACCCGAATGGTGATTTAGCTACAGAATATTTTGAAAATGATGGTAAAAAAGAAGGAAAGTATACAGAATATTATCAAAAAACATATGAGGTATCTGAGAATAACTCTGATCATTCTGTAGGACAATTACGTCTAGTCTGTACATACATTGATGATAAATTAAATGGAGAATATAATCTCTATCATGAAAGTGGACAATTAAGTCATATGTGTTCGTACTTAGATGATGAATATAATGGTGAATATAAATCATATTATTCAAATGGAAATCCAAGTTATATTTTTTCATATACAAATAATACAATTAATGGAGAATTTAAACGATATTATGAAAATGGAAAATTAGATTATATTTGTACATATATTGATGGACAGATTAATGGAGAATTTAAACGATATGATGAAAATGGAGAACTAAAAGAAATTTCTACATATGTTAATGGAAAGATTCTTGGTGGAGAAGGTAATAACGAAGAGAATTGTGAAAAGAATCATGATAAAGATATCAATGATAAATATATCAATGATAAAGATATCAATGATAAAGATATCAATGATAAAGATATCAATGATGAAGAGATCAAAGATTAATAGATTAATTTATCTTAATAATTATATTAAAGATTACATGATATATATAAATTATATTTAATGAGACCACTATATTCTCAATATTTTCAAGATGTATTTTCCGATATAATAAACAAATGTCTTGCTAATAACATTACTGATTATAAAAGTTGTTATGCATTTCATAAATTTAAACAGAATGATACACTATTAAAAGAAATTAAAAATAGATATGATATGTTAGAATCTTTTAGACCAATAATTAAAAATTGTATTGAAAATAATAAAAATAAAACAGAATGTTATTACAGTAAAAAAAATAAATTTGAATATGTCTTTCCAGTTGGCTATTATAATGAATTTATTTATATGTTTGATAAAATGAAGAATAAATAAAATTTTTATATATTTATGTATTAATTATTTCTTTATTATAATATATTATACAATGACAGACCATGGTTTAGATTATAATCTAGAATATGAAAAACATTTATTAGAAAATAAGAATTTATTAAGTTTTATGAATAACTTATTAACTAATAATCAATTTACAGAAGATTTTTTAATTAAAACAAGAATATATTATGATTCATGGAAATGTTTAAGAAAACAAAAAAATTTATCTCCTTATTTTTGTTTTTATTGGTTATACGATAGAGAAGACTATGATTCTGCCGATGATTGGACCGATTATAATCAAGTCTATAATTATCTTAAAGACAAATATGATCATGACTTTATTGTAGAACAATTTAAAAAAGCTATGCGAGATAGAGAAGATAGAAAACAAGAAGAAAATAAAGAAAATTAAATGCTATTCATTGCATCTTGTATTTGGTTTTTTATAGCATCTAAAGACAAAGTAATTGTATTATTATTTCCACAATAATAAGTAATTGTTGCAAATACAATGTTTATAATATAATTATGAACCGGTAAGCAATGAACTATTGTTTTAAATGATATTACAAATGGATCATTATTAATGTTATCACTGATATTAATTTCACTATCATTAGTAGGATCCATATTGAGTATGAGTTATTGTTTTAAAATATATTAAATAACATAATATAATATATTTTAATTATCAATTTTTTTTAAATTTTATATTCACCAACGCTGATAACTTTTTGATATAACTCATTATATTTAAGTTTATTATCATCATTTAATTCACTATTTTTTAATTTTGTTAATTTTTCTAAACTTTCAATAACAGTATTTTCATAATATATATTTTCTTTTAATAGATCTTGAATATCTTTATTTTTAATAATCATATCATATATCTTATTCTCAGTATTAAAATTATCATACTTGATTTTAAATGCTGTTGGTTTTAATACAACTCTAACAAATTTATCAGGATAATTATTTATAACTAGATTTAATTTTTGTTCAGCTTCACAACATAATTTATTTATAATATAATCTTTGACTTCTACTGGTAATTCTTTATTTGTATTATTATGATACCATATAACGCTTTGTGCTAAATAAATATTTGATAAAATATCAGCCATGTTACCAGAAATCATTTGTTCTGATTTAATTTTTCCACCTAATAGTGCAACAAAGTTTGATAAATTTGCAAATCGTGCAATTAAATTATCTAATCTATCATCTGTTATTAATACACTTTTAATATAAGTTGTTAAGCTAAAATTAATCATTTTCATAAATTCAGTTTTAAATTTATTTACATCATTTAATTGTATAGAATCAAATACATTATAAATATGAGGATGTGATTTGTTTAATCCTTGACCAAAAATAATTAAACTACGTGTTAGAATATTTGAACCTTCAACAGTGATGCCAATAGGACTAGAATTATAAAATTTAGTAAAGAAATTATTCGGACCTTCGCAAATAGCACTTCCTGCATATATATCCATACCGTTTAATAGTACTCGTCTTGCTCTTTCAGTAGTTTGTTGTTTCATGATGGCAGTTAATACAGATGGAACTGAACCTCCATCTAAAATATGGGAAGTAAAATTAACTGATGATTGAATAACCCATGTATTATAAAACATTTCTAGAAATTTCTCTCGTACACCTTGCATGTTACTAATCGGTATTTTAAATTGTTTTCTATTTTGAATATAATTTAACATACCATAGGTAACTAATTTAGATGTACCATTTGCACTAGCTGGTAAACTAACTCCACGACCTACTGCAAGACATTCCATTAACATTAACCAACCATTACCTGCCATCTTTTCTCCACCAATAATTTGATCTAAGTTAATCTGGATTTTACCTTTTAATGTTCCATTAGGAAATCCAGCATTGTTTGGATTATGATATGTTTCTTGCTTTAATCCAATATGATTACGTTCAACTAATGCTAAAGTTATACCTGCTCTACCATCTTTTAATAGATTATCAGGATCCTGTAAATTAAATGCAATACCAATTAAATCAGCAATTGGTGCTAGAGTAATATATCTTTTATTCAAATCAATTTCAACTACTTTTTTACCATCAATTTGTTTAAGTACTCCGATATCTATATTACCAGTTGCATCACTGCCGTTATTTGGACCTGTTAATCCAAAACAAGGAATTAATTTACCCGATGCTAGTTTAGGAAGATAATCATTTTTTTGTTTTTCTGTACCATAGTGTTGTAATAGTTCTCCTGGACCTAATGAGTTAGGAACCATAGTAACAACAGCAAGTGATGGATTATAAGAAGCCATCATTGTAAGAATTTTAGATTGAGTAGATATATTTAATCTATTACCATTGTATTTTTTATCAATAATCATACCAAGAAAACCATTAGTACCTAAATCATTCATAACATTATTAATATTACTCGATGGAAATACTTTATTATCACCATATTTTCTCAAAATATTTTTTGTTTTATGTAACATATCGCTATCAGTATTATCATTTAATTCTACTTTTTTAAGTTTACTATAATCTAAATTACCACTAAAAATATCTCGATCTATACTAACACCTCCAGATCTGAGAGCAATGAGTTCAGTTTCAGAAATCTTTGGTATAATATTTTTAACATGATTAAACAGTCTCAAAAACATAATATTATAAATATATCTAACTAAACTTTAAATAAAAAAAAAGATTACATAAAAAAATTAACATAAATAATTCTTACTTTCAGTATTATTATTACACTTATTGCGTGATATATTATAAAGAGTACATGGTCCACATAAAATTGTATTAACTGGTAATGTTACAGGAAAACAAAGACAACTATATAATCCAAAACTATGACCATGGCTATCTTCATATAATTTAAATGTATTACAATATTCTTTACAATTTACAGGACATCTATTAGCAGTTGAATTACATGTGCAAAATTGTTCACATTTAGTTTTATGTGTATTATTAGTTGTTGATTTATCAAGATAAGAAATAATATCTTTATTAGAGTAGCTTGGTTGATTAGTAATAAAATTAGAAGACTTATTCATATTAATATCAATTATTGATTAGTAGTATAATATTAATTATATTAGTATTTTACACAACATTATTTTCAATTTTTTCTATAATATATTATTATAAATGGATTATAGAGAAAAGTATCTAAAATATAAAAATAAATATTTACAATTACAATTACAATATGGTGGTGCAAATTGTTTACAATATGGATTTCAACAACATTCTGGTGAATGCTGGCACGATGCTTTAGGTATGTTAATGATGCAATCTGATTTAACTTCTGATAATTTTATTGCAAATATAACAACACTTAATTTAGATGAAAAACAAAGAGAATTAGAAATAATGTTTTCTCCCCAAAATATAGATAGAAATGCTTATTTATTACCATTTGAGTTTTATATGTATTATTTAAATAATAAAGATATCACAAAAAATAATATATCTGAAATAATAACTAAATTTTTAAGATTATCAAAAGAATATATTAGTAATCATAAACGTAGAGTTCAAAATAGAATACAATATGATCCTGATATGAGTAGATATAAAGTATTTCCAACTCAAGAAACAATAGCAAAAGATAAAATAACTGCAGAAAATTTTATACAACAAATGCAAGTATATAGAGCAATGAATCCAGATATGATAATTCCAACAAAAGAAAATTATGCTAGAGAGTTAACAAATAAACAAAGACAAGAATATATTAAAGATTCACAAAGTGTACCAAGATCAACAAGATTACAAAGAGCTGATAGTACTAATACAAGTTATGTTTGTACAAGAACTATTATTCAAATATATAATTTAATTATACCAGAAGATAAAAAAAGAGCAGATTATATGACAAATAGAGGAGGAAATTCATATCATTCAATAATTGCATATGAAATTTTATTATTATATTTGCTAAATACAAAATATAATTTTTATTTATCATATAATAGATTTATTTTTAAAACAGATATTTTAAATAAACTACAAGTAAGTAAAACATTACAAGTATTAAACTCTGAAAATTTAATTGGTATTGATGTAGGTGTTGGTATACAAGAACCAAATGATCATGCAATTAGTTTATATAAATGTGATAATATTTATAAATTATATGATGACAATGTTCCATATGGTGTATTAAATGTTAATTGGAAAACATCTTTTCATACTGGATTTATAAATATTTTAAATGATAGACTTCCAAATATTGCTTATCCTTTAAGTAAGTCAGCATTAGAAACATATGGTTTGCAAATATTAAATTATGAACAATTAGAATACTTAAGAACACTTAATAAAGATAAACTAAAAGAATTTGCAACTAATATAGCATTAGGTATGATTAATGATATAAAAATGAGATCATCGACTATTCCAATTACTCTTACTGAAATTCCTCAATATGTAGATAGTGGTAATTTAGACAATAATATTCGACAAATTGAAACTATTTATATGAATTTATATACACAGTTATACAAAATTAATCCACAATATATAATGAATCTTATGCCTCCTCCAATTATTGATAAAATAATACCACAAATTTCTCAAATACAAATATCATCTGTTGATCAACTATTATTTATATTAAAGAATGATTTTAAAACTGATGAACATGAATGTGAATATATCATTAATAAATTAGATTTAGTTAATATTAAACTATTATTAAAACGATTATTTATGATAAAAAATATTACAAAAGATAATTGTAAAATAGAATTATTAAAATTTTTTCAAAAATATAATATATTTAATTTTGAATATATGTATTACGTTGTTAATTATTTTAATAACGAATCAGAGGTTATAAGTTTTGATGATGAAAAAATGATATTATATACATTATTGGAAACTACACCATATATTATAAATAATGTAACATATGTTAAATATTTTACAGAAAATAGAATATCACTTCATTTAGTACTAAAATTATATTTAATGAATACAGATATCAGTGAAAGAATATTAGATTTAATAAAACAAGACTCATTTAAATATATTTTAGATGATTTAGATAGATTATTATCATATGATCCAACAAATGAATTTTTATTAGAATTACGTCAAATTAAAGAATTTTATAATCCCATAACTAACAAATTTGAAAATCAAACATTAAATGAAATATTAGAAAATTATAATACTAAAACTAATAAGATAATAAATCATACTGGTAGCCGTAATAAACAAGAATTAATTAATAGACTTAGCTTCTAAAGTTAATTTATTTTTTAATTGCATATATTTTTGTTTATATTTTTTATATTTATCATAATAACCACCTTGTAATCTTAATCTACTATAATCTGGACCAAAAGGTATTTGTTGATTATTTAATATTTGAAAACTTTGAAATATTTGTATGGGTAATGGTAATTGATATACTATTTCAGCATCTTGTATATTAAATTTTTCATATTCCGCATAATATGCATAAGTTTCACTATTTATTCTATCCATAATTTTTTGATTAAAGTCATTTATATTTTCACCATTTTCACCTAATACTAGTGTATAATTACCTATCATACCGGCATCCCATCCACCATTAACATATAATAATGGTGCTTGAAATTCTAAACCATCTTCTCTAAAAGTATCAACATAATGATTTTTTACTCGCTCAACATATTGAAGAAATGAATCAAATCTCATAAAATAAATTATTTCTGAATTACTTGCGTATTCACGTTGTGCATATCTATAAAAATCATTATCATCAAATGCAAATTTAAAAGAAAAATATAATCCATATTCCATAGCATTTCCTGAAAAAACATGTCCTCTAAAAAGATGTTCGATAAATGAATGAATACTTGGTATATTATTAGGAGAGTTATCTAAATATCCATCATTCACTAAATTATTTAATGTGTCCATAATTACATGCCAATAAATTGGTTGTAAATAATGTAAATTAATTTTTTTTATACTAATATCATACAGATCATATTCTGTTAGTAAAAAATAATAAATATTTACTTTGTTTAATTCTTTTTCTGGATATCTATCTGTAAATAAAGCTATAATATTTTCTAATTCTAGGTTTAACATATCTCTTCCTATTTTATAAGTTGGTTGATACATTAATTTACTAATATGTTCACTACAAAATAATTTTGGAATTAAATCAAAATTTTGCAGTACATTATTTATCGTAAATGCTTTACGAGTATATATATATAATTGTGGTTGTATTTCTGGTTGTTGCATATTTTACTAATATAATATATATATATTATTTTTTTTGTTATTTATTATAAAATTAATTATAAACAAAAATTACATAAAAAAATTATTAAATTCTTTAAGAATTACTTCAATTAATTCAACCGTTCGTACTTCAAGCTTTTCTTCTATAAAACTCATTTCATATTCTTCTCCAGGTGCTGGAGGATATTTAAAATTATCTAATGCAATATTACATTTATTTTTGATAGTTTGTACAAAATCAAAATTATTAGGATCATCGAGATCAATTTCAAAATAATATATATTAATACAATATATTAATGCATTAATTTGTTCATCTCGCTCAATATAACATATATTTTCTACTTCTTTTTGGATTTCCCAAAAAACACTGTAAGGAGCAATTGGTGTATCCATTTTTAGTTCTTTCTTATAATTTATTATATAATTATAATAAATAATAAACTAATTATATTTTCAATTTTTTATTAGTTGTTTTAATTGTAAATATTTTGCCTTATATTTAAGATATTTTTGTCTATATCCACTAGCTTGTGGAATATTTAAATTATCTGTTATAAGTCGTAGAAAATTATGTATCGCCAGTTGATCAAATATTAGAAGAACCATTAGAAAGTGGTGGTAATACAATTACTATTAAATTTTATGATATGGTATTATATAATGAAACATTTTTAACACATGATAATAAATATAATTTTAAACAAGATCCTACAGAAATAGGAGATAAACTAAAGAAAAATTATGTAATGTTCTTATCATACTTATATCATAATTTAGAACCAGTATCAAAAGACAAAAAATAAAAAAAATATGCTAATTAAATTCTATTATTATCCTGCGTTAGTTGAAGAATCTATTTGTTGTAATGATCCTTTTAATTGTCTAAAAGCTTCAGGTTTATTATTATATATTTTTTCATAAGCACTCCAACTTTTTTCAGCTAGTTTTCCAGCTATTTCTGGATCATTAATTATAATAGGATTATTATTTATATGTGTGTTTATTAATCTATTAAATTCTTCAATAAAATCTCTAATTTCATCAGTACTATCAGAACCATCATATTCTTTACCAACTGTTCCTGAAAAAATTTGTATTACATTAATTATTACAGAAAATAATATAGATTTATTTATTGGTTGGTTTTTTATTATATCTCCTACTATTATATTTTTTATATTATTTATTATTATATACTGTAATTTAATTATATCTCCAATTCTTCCATAACTATCAGAACCATCTTCTTTAATACCAATATGACCATCTAATTCGGTTACAATTTTATAAATTTCTTTTTCATGCAAATAATGTTTTTTAAGTAATTTAATATAATTTCCAATTTGACCTGTACTATCAGATCCATCTTGTTTAATTCCAACTTCACCGGTAAAATCATTTGCTAATTTAATATTGGTTGTGATCTTTATAGGTTTACCGTATTTTCTTTTATCTTCTTCATATTTATTATTATTTTTTAAATCAACCTGATTTTTCGTATCACTAACTTTTTCCTGATCATTAAATATAAGGTCTAATCTAATAAAATTTTTTATTTGTCCAGTACTATTAGATCCATCTTTTTTATCACCAGCTATACCATTTAAATATCTTGTTGCTATATATGATATATATGGTATATTTGGTTTAAATTTTTTATTATATTGTATATTATATAAATTATAAAAAGTTCTTGTTTTTTCTATTGAACCTAAAATATCACTATAGTATGGTATTTTAGTACTATTATTACTAATTCTGTTTCCAGTTTCAGTAGTAAATGTATCCTTATTATTTTCGTCAATTATTTTCTCAACTTTTTTACTAAGTTCATCATCTCTACATTTTTGAGTAAAACATAAACCACCTATACTACCATGATATTTTTGTAGTTCTAAATATTTTGCCTTATATTTTAAATACTTTACTCTATAATCTATATATTCCATAATATAATATATATTTAAAAAAATGAAAATAATTTATTTAATCATTAATCAAATATAAATAACTATAACTAATTTTCGATATGTATAAACCTATTATATCAGTCGTTGGACACGTGGATGTTGGCAAAACATCATTTTTAGATTATTTTTCTACTAGCAAAACAAAAGAAATTGGAGATATCACACAAGAAATTAGAATTTCTGAATATACTTCTGAAGAAATTAAAAATAAATTTGTTGTTGATTCTTTTGTTAATAATTTTAATCTAGATGGAGTAGTATTTATAGATACTCCTGGTCATGATTATTTCAAATTTCAAAGAGAAGTAACTACACAAATATCTCATTTTGCTATCTTAATTATCGATATTATAGATGGTATTAATCAAACACACATAGAAATTTTAAAATATTTTAAAACAAATAAAATAGATTTTATAATTGCATTAAATAAATTAGATCGTATATCAGAATGGAAATCTACTAATGATTCTTACTTGAAAAATACTTTTCAAAATCAATCTAAATTAGTTATGAAGCGTCTAACTGATTATATGAATAATATTATTTGTCAATTAGCTGAACAAGAAATTAATGCTGCAGCGTATTATGCAAACAGTGATATTAAAACATTTACTTCTATTGTACCTATATCTGCTAAGACTGGTGAAGGGATGATGGATATTATGGTGTTATTATCAAAGTTACTTAATAAAAAACTTACTCAACTAAAAAAGAACTCTACTTATAATAATATTAATGGTTATGTATTAGATCTAGTAAATGGTGTTTTTGGCAAAGGCTATAAATATATTCATCTGAATAATACTTTACCAGATACTATTAATATCTATGATAGACTTAATAACAAAACTATTTCAGCTACAGTAAAACATAAATTTAAAAATATAGTTAAAATTACTAATCATATTTCTGATCAGGGTGTTTATACTCTAATTTTAGATAATGTTAATAATATAGATTGTGGTTCTATATGTATAAATAATCTAGATAAAAATAATCTTAATTTTGAATCTTTGATTAGTTGTAACATATTAACTTTAGATAGTGTTAGTGAAAATATTAATTATGATGATGGTGATACAAACTATGTTGATAATAAAGTAGTTATTAATCAAGAAAATATGGATCTAGATAAATATGGTATTGGTATAATAACTGTATCTAAATCCATGGAAAAACCATTAAAATATATGTTTAATCAAATGAATGTTCCAGTATCTTTAATATCTAACGAAAATCTATCTAAAACACAAATTATTAAAATATCAAATAATAATAAAACAAAAGACTTTTTACAAAATATTAAATATAATAATTATCGAGTACTAGTTATATTTGATCCAAGTTATTCTAGTGGTGAATATAAATTAATTACTGATGATATTAGAGATTTTGCAAAGAAAAACAGCATAGAATTAATATTTGATCAAACTATTTATAAACTAAAAAATAAATATATTGATTACACTAAAAAAATTACTAATAAAATTAAAACAGATTATGGACATCTAGCAGAAGTTAATTTAGAATTACTTCCTCAATTTGTATTTATGAAAACAACACCTTTATTATTTGGCGTCAAAGTTAAACGAGGTGAACTTAAAATAGGTACTAATCTAGTAGCAACAAAAGATAATAAAACTATTATTTTAGGTAAAGTTGTGTCAATGCATCTAGATAAAGATCCGTGCGAAGTCGCAAAAGTAAATGATAAAGTATGTATTAAGATTGATTTAATACCAAGTGATATAAATAGTAAAAAAGTAATTTACAAAGTTGATTTTGATGAAAGTTATCAAATAAGTACTTATATGAATAAAGAAGAACAAAAAATCTATTCTGTTTTTAAAAATGACATAGAAAGTAAGTAATATTTTTTTAATTATTTAATATTTCTTTTAATTTTTCTAAAAATACTAAATATCTTGCGGCACTGATACCACTAGTGTTTATTATTACAAAATCGGTATTAACAAATGTTTGATAATATTTATCTGTAGTACTTATAGTTGCTGTAATAGTTACTTTACCTGGTTTAACCATTGTTATTTCTCCAGTTTCTTCATTTACAGTAGCTACTAAAGTATTACTACTAGAGTAAGTTACATCACCATCACCTATAATAACAGTTGGTAATGTTGGTGTAAAAGATATACTAGAAAATGATCTATTATCAATACTAAATGATGATAACTCTGATACTATTCTTAATTTACTATTATCAAAATCTAAATTCCAATTATTTATATTAGTAGTTTCAAAAGTATAAAATGTTCTTGGGTAACTATTATAAGTAATTTCATATGTATTTGCACCTATTTTAGCATTATTGTGATGAGCGGTTGTTATAAAATTTAAATATGTAGTATATTTATTAAATCCACCAACACTATCATATAAAGTACCAGCTGCTCCATAAATATAACTTAAATTAAGATTTAAATGTAAAATATTAACATTGGATATATTTATAGAATTTGGAGCAGAACCACCGTGATAACTTGACATGTTATAAGAATATTGAGAAATATCAGATGGATTAGTGTACCCTGTCACATATGTTATATTAGTTACTGCATAAAATTTATTAATAGTTAAGGTACCATTACTACCTAAAAATTTACCAGCAATAATACCAGTTCCATATGCTACACTACCATTAAATAAACAATATGAGTTTGTTATTGTTGCATTATTAGAAATACCGGATCCAACAAAGGCTCCTGCAGAAGATGCTAGAGTTAGTGGATTTAATAGATCTGTGTCACTATCAGAAATAACAGTATGACAATTATTAATAGTATATACACTGTCTGAATTATAGCTTATATAGCCAATTAATGGACCAGCATTAGATCCTATTTTACCGAATACTTTAACTGCACTATTGGTGACTTCTAAATTTATATTATTAGTAGTACCATCATCATTGTATACTAAACCACCACCATTATTATTTATATTACCGACAAGTTCTAAATAACAATTATCTATATTTACATGACCAGTTAATTTAAGTAATGCTCCTAAAATGTTAACAGATGATTTAATAATAAAATTCTTAATAATAGTTGGTTTAGTATTATTTAAATATTCATTACCTGCAAAAAATAAACCAGTAAAATTATTTTGATTAATAGTTATAGTATGATTATTACCATCAACTACAACTTGGTTAACATTATTTGAATAAGTAATATCTTTTTGTGTCCATGTATTTGTTATAAAATCAGTAGTAAGAGTAAATGTTCTTATTCCACTTGCATCATTGTAAATAAAATTACCACCTAAAGTACCACTAGTTGGTAATGCAAAAACATGATTGTAATTATTTATGTTATCATTAAAATAAATATTTTTTATATTTTCTCCCGATGATTCCATAATCCAATCTCCTTGTTGTGTATTACCAGTTAAGTTAACTGAATAATTAAATGTTACATTTGGTAATTGATTTTTAAGTTGTTGTAAATCATGTTGAAATACTGGCGATTCACCTATTTCACAAGTTATTAAATCAACTGTAATATTTTGTGTATATTTTAATAAATAGTTAACAAATTCTTGTGTAAAATAGTGAGTATTAGAAGATGTAGATCCAAAAGGCATAATAGATCTATTATTTTCCCATACAAAACCAATTCTAGTAATATTTTGATTTATATTTTCTATGTTTAAATCATCATATATTGATACTTTTACACAAGAAATAAAAAGATCATACTCTGGTATATTTTTATTAACAAAAATAATTTCTGACATTGTATATTATTATATTTGTAAAAATAATAATATGTGAATAATAATTTTATAGAAATATAATAAAAATGATGAAAAATTATATAAGATTTATATAAGAATTATTATTATATTTCTATAAAATGGAAGTAATATATACAGACGAAGAAAATTTAAAAATTTCTACACAGTTAATAGAAAATAATAATTTTAAATTTGATTATAAAATATTAGATGAAAGTTATATTAATGATATTGTTGAATTTATTAATAAAAATTATTTAGATAGAGATGATGTGACAAGTATTGTATATACACAAGAGCTTATTAAATATTATTTACATGATGCAATACCAATATTTTTTTATACAAAAAAAAATTCTGAAAAGCCAATAGCATTAATAATCGGTAAATTTACACATATGAATGCATTTAATCATAATTATAATTCAATAGATGGTAATTTTTTTTGTATAATTCCACAATTACGTAAATTAAAACTACCAAAATTATTCAAATCAACTTTAATTATAGAATCTATTAAAAAATATAATCATATTGATTTATCACATTATACAACAAATTATGAAATAAATGTGACACCTATCTGTAAAAAAACTTATGTAAATAGATGTATAAATTTTGATCAATTTAAAAAACTAGGAATGGTTGATGATAAAAATAAACAAATATTATACAAAAGAATGTACGAAAAATATGTTTATCCAGAATCTTTTAAAGAATTAATAATTAGTGACAAAATAAATATAGATCAAATAGATGATATTACAAATAAACTAAACTCATATAATAAACAACATTTTGATATTTATGAAAATATAACATCTGATCATATTATACAACTAAATAAATATGATGTATTTATAAAATTTGTTATTACAGATACAAATAATAATATTTGTGCATTTATTGTATTTTATAGATTAGATACTTTGTTAAAAAGTGAAAATACTATAATAAATACATTATATTTACATTATTATTTTGTACAAGACAATAATATATTAGATTATTTAGAATATGTTGGCGAATATTTAAAAAATAATAATATATGTGATTTATTTATATCACAATTATTTACTGATACAAAACCCCCTCGTTATACAGAAGTAGATGGAAATTTATATTATCATTTTATGAATATTAAACCATTTGATATAAAAGAACAGAAAATTAGATTAGCACTTATATAATTATATTTTTTTATTATTATTTATCATTTTTTTAATAGCATTTCATGATGAATGCGAGAACAAAGTATGGTGGCATGTTGTTGTGTGGAACTGTACCGCCAGTAGTTGGGTAAGTTGCTGGAGAAATATTTGTTGTGCCATTGACAGCTGAATCTTTGCCACCAGTGTAGTGATTTGAAATACCAGTTGATGCTGCATTAATAGTAATACCTGTAGATGCTGAGTTAACTGATACACTATTACCTCCTGCAGTACTTACGCTGCTACCAAATGGTGATAGTGATGAACCAGCGTCATATGTTGTTGCAGTATGAGTATGTGTTGGATCATTAATACTATGTGAATGAGTTGGGTCTGTAATACCGTGGGTGTGTGCTGGTATTTCACCAATAGCTAATTGATGGTTTAATTCACCACCAGCACTATTAATAGTATTTACTGGAGCACGAGATCCAGTACTGTCAACAGCAACAGCTGAATTAGGATTGTAACCTAATACGAATCTGCCTCTTAAATCAGGTGTTTCTACACCATGATATGTTGTACCATCACATAAACCCCAACCAGCTGGAATATTATTTTGATTACCGCCCCACATGATAATAGATCTCTTTGGTAAAGCATCACCTGTAGAAGATGACTTCATTATCCATTTACCGTTGTAGCAAATCATAGTTACACCTTCACAGAACCATAAAGTTCTGTAAGCTAAATAACCATGACTTTGATCTTTTTCTATAATCATTAAACAAACATTTGCTGGAGTATTGTTATTATTATTTTGAACATTATTAGTTATTACAATAGTCTTTTCTGTACCATTTGGAATATCGCTACTGTTTTCTAAGAATAATTCACGACCAAACATGTAATTTCCACTTCCATTATTTACTATACCATATCTATTATATTTAACTAAGAATATATCGTAAGTATTATTAGTTGTATCACTATTATCAACACTTATAGCAACATATATATTTGGATCATTGTATAAACTCCAACCTTGGTAAACATCTATACTAGTAGTATTAAATTCACCAGCTAAATATACATGACCATCTTTGTCAGCTAAAATACAACTGTTAATTGGATTATCACTACCACCTGCTTTGCTTATCCAATCAAAATTGCCATTTGTATCATATTTTGCAATAAATACATTATTTCCACTAACATCTGTTAAAACTTCATAACTATTTGGAGTACCTTCAGTTACAGAATAGTAAACTTTTAATGTATTATTACCATAAGAACCTGAAATAAATACACTGTTATTATTAATACCTTTAACATATCTATTATCAACACTTATAGATGGTTGACCAGATATACCAGATACAAATGTATACCATTGAATAATACCAACTGGACTATATTTTATTAATATTGTATTAGTTACTCCTGGATCTGGTAATTCTACTGTTTCACGAGCGTTTTGTGAATCTCTTGTATCATAAATATAGGCATATTCGCCGGTTACTTCAGCAGCTAAAAAGAAATTACCATTACCATCAATAGTTGTTACTGGATTTGTAACTTGATCATTTGGACCAGAAGTATCCATGTATAAACCATTAGTCCATATTACTTTACCAGTTGAATCATATTTAATCATGTAAAGACCATAATTACCACTAAGTATATCTAATGATTCATAAAGATTATTACTTCCATCAATTATTTGATAAATATCAATTGTATCTTGATAAACACCTGTCATTATAACATTACCACTTAAATCACATGAAATAGATGCTTTGTAACCTTCAATGGTACCGTATTCATTACCAATGCTCCAAACATATTTACCAGATTTATCAAATTTGCATAAGAAACTACCTCCAAGTCCATTTTGAATATTAGTTTCTTGATTACCACTATCAAGAATAACTAAACCACTAATATCTACTTGATAACCAGTAACATAGAGATTACCATCTTTATCAGCTACGGCAATAGAATCGCTTGTACCATATGTATTATAGTCACCTGCTTGTATTCTAATATTCCATTGATAAATACCATCTTTATCATATTTTACTACTAATGTACTGCTATTATAGAGCTCAACTTCTTTATGAACTGTACTATTATCTCTTGTGTCATAGATATAAACAGTATTTGCTGTAAAATCATTAGTTTTTACAATACTAATATAACTGTTTCCATTAGCATCTGTGTATACGTTTGGAGTATTATCACCAATATCAGTATCAAAACCAATATGTGTACCCCAATTAACAATACCATTTGGAAAATATTTGGCAATAAATATATCTTTATTACCACTTGTATCTGATTCATTAACTGTTAAATAATCATTACCATAAAGATAATTAATTTGTGAATTAATACCATCAAAAGTACCAATAACAATTAAATTACCATCTTTATCAGTACCCATACGAACATTTCTTTCATTTGTAATGTTACCACTGCCATCAGAACCATCTACAGTAGCATACCATGATGTGCTAGAAATATCTTCATAATCAATAATACTTAATTTAGTATTAACATCAATGACATCAATATCATTACTGATAGTTATTTGATCAGCTTGTATTTTTGGTATCCATATACCATTATTGCAAACTAAATCTAATGAATCTACTAAACTAATATTTTTTCTAACTTGATAACCAAAACCAGCATCTAATGGTTTTAATATTAAACAATCGACTGGTCCGGAATTATTATTATTAGTAATAACAATAGATTTTTCAACACCATCTGGTATATCTGTACTATCTTCTAAGTAAATATTACGATGTGTACTGCTATTTAATAAACCAAATCTATTATATTTAATAAGATAAATATCAAATCCGCCAGTATTTTGTAAAGAACCTTTTGAACCATCATTGACACCATTTGTTTCAGTATCCCAAATGTAAAGTTGATTATAATAAGCACCACCTACATATACATGACCATCGTTATCAGCTACTATGCTTGTAGAAAGTAAATCAAGTTCATCGTTGACGTAAGCTCCACTTGTACATGCCCATTCAAAATTGCCATCGGTATCATATTTAGATAAGATAGAATGTATAGTATAATCTTCCATATAATACTCTTTATTTTGTAAAGTATATGCTACATTATCTATTGTATTATTTGAAATATCTATTGAATTTGCATGACGAAAATTAAAGCCACCTAAATAATTATCTACATATGCATTAACTTGTAAATATAAATTTGGTCTATATTGTCCATTGACATATCTATTATTGCATGTAATAACAGGATTTACAATAAATTCATCAGTAGTAGTATCATTAGTATTAATATAATTATTCCATACAAATTTACCATCAGTATCAAATTTAAGTAAAGATACAAATAAATCAGAATATTCGTTATTGTAAAATACGAATGATGGTTGTTCTATTTCGACATTAGTATCAAGTACTATGTATCCATATAAAATTATATTGCTAAAAGTTAAATATAAGTTGCCGCAAGCATCAAGACAATTACTAGTTTGAACAAGACCATAACTATCAGTCGTACCCATAATCATATTATGCCAAATATATTTACCATCTTTATCATATTTAATATTAAATATTACACGATTAAATACATCACTTATATCTATTTCTTGTACAATTGATTCAGAACCTTGATCATAAATACGGAAATCTGGGTAATCATTATTTCCAGGAACAAATGTTGATGTTAAATAAAAATTATTACTGGCATCTGTATTAATACTTATTTTAATATATTTTAAAATATCTGGTGGTGGCATAAAACCACTTGGATCAAGACTACCTTCTAAGTTACCTTCTATACGATTAAACCAAAGATATTTACCATCGGCATCGAATTTAACAATAAAATAAGCAGTAAATGTTTCATCAAAATCATTATCATTCTCTTGAATATATAATAAAACAGTTTTTACTGGTGTTGAATCACTTGTAGTATCATATACTTCAAAACTTCTAGTTGGGCAATAACCAACAATATAAAGATTACCTGAAGCATCGCTAGTAACAACTGTATTAGAACTAAAGCTATCGATTCCTGAAGCATCGACTATTTTTACTCTGCAATTCCATTGAAATACACCATCAGTATTATATTTAACAAGTACAGTATTTGATACATTATATTGTTCACTGTCTAATGTTTTAACTGGTGAACTTACATTATTAACATCATAAATTCTAATATCACCGTCGCCATAGCTTTGCATAGCAACAAATGTATCGCCGAGACCACTGCTATAAATACTTGGTTCAGTTTTAGCGTCATATCCTCCAATTTTAGTTTTCCATTGATTTACACCAGCATCATTGTATTTAGTAAGAAAAAGAGATTGATAACCACTTTTAAATAAACTACCAACTGGTGTTGTATTATTAGTAAAATCATAAATATCTAATTCATCACTATCATAAACACCAGCCATATAAATATTGCCAGAATTATCAACAGCCATTTGTGGATTTAATTCATCACTTGATCCACCAACACGTGTGTAAAAAGTGTTTTGTAAATTTTTATAATCAATAAAATTTACATTTTTATCTAAAGTTACAACATCTTGATCATTTGCGTGTGATGGAATAATAAGACCATTAACAGTAGCATTACCATCAACAGTCATTTCTTCAAAATGTGTTGTACCATCAATCATATGTTTAATATCTAATTCTACCTGATCTATAACTTCATAGATACCTTCTGTTACAGTTTTCATATTATATATACAATAATTAAGAAAAAAAAATAAATGATTATATAAAATTTTTATTATATAAATAATTTTAAATATTTTGAATATTCAGGATATTCGGGATTATTTAAATCATCTTTGGGTATAAATTGTAATGCTTTAGAATTCATACAATATCTAATAGGATGTTCTTCTGTTTCATGTAAAAATAAATGTCCTAAGTGACAATCATTTATTGATAATACTTCTATTCGTCCACTACCATCTGGATCCATCTGAAATTTAATATTTTTTGGATCTATTGGTTTACTAAAGCTTGGCCATCCTGTACCAGAATCAAATTTATTAGTTGATGAAAATAAAGGCAATCCATATCTAGCATCAACATAAATTCCAGGATCTTTTTTATCAAAATATTCATTTTTAAAAGGTGGTTCTGTACTATTATCACAATTTTTTTCTTCACCACCAATTAATTTTTTTAATTGATTATATTTTGTTTTATACTTTTTATATTTATATAAATAAGACATATATATTATGTTATCTTATAAAAAATCTTAATAAACAAAAATAAAAAAATCTAAACAACAATAATATCAATGTAAGGGACTTCGTTATCCGGAGGGCTTTCAGGCATAACGCCTGAAAAGTAAGTTTTGTCTTTGAAGCTAGTTGTTTCTTTAATGTTGCGCGTAAGTACAACTAAATCGTCTGTCAAGTAAGACACGTCGCTTGTGTAGTTAGTTAAGTTGTCTGCGATAGTTTTCTTTTGGAAAACACGTGTTTCAAAGTTAAACAAGTAAAAACTCTTTCCAGAGTTGAAACAAATACTGTCGCTTGTTGAGTTCCAGTTAATTTTATCAATGGATCCATCCAAGTTAGACAATGTTATCTTAGTCACAGAGAACTCGTTTCCATCAGAAAAAATGTTTTTAAAACAAAGAAGACTTCTGTTTACAGTCTTATCTTCTTTAGTAGGCAAAGTTCCAACAATGAGCTTGTTGTTATCCAGACTCCAAGACAAACTATTTTCGTAAGGACACACGTTTACAAGTTCTTCAACGCGTGCAGACTTAACAAGTTTTCCAGTATGTACGTTGTAAATCAGAAAGTTAAAGTTAACATCTGACTCTCCAACTAAGACAATGTATGTTCCACAGTGTGAGAAAGTCATCTGTTTTACAGATGCTACATCAACTTCGATGAGTCGTTTAATGCTGCCTGTAAAAGTGTTGTGAATAGTAAGTTGTGTTTTGCCGTTCTTTGTAAGATGATGAACTTCACCATCAAGTAAACTTACGACAGCATCGTAAGTAAGAGCAAACTGTTCAGAAGACTTGTTAAAGCATAACTTGCTAAAATGGGGAACCGTAATCTGTGGAGAAGTGAGGGCACTAAAGAGTGAGTACTTAATGATGTTAAAGTATCCTACAGCCTCAGAACTGTTTACTGGTAAAATGCCGTCTTTTCCTCGCATTGTTGCTACGATAACCACTTCACGTTCGCGGGAAAAAAATGTTAGTCCGTCTTCTGAAATGTTAAAACACTCTTGGTCGTAACCAAGACCTTGAAACTTAAACTCGAGTAATCGACAGTTGTCGCGTGGGTTACAAAACTGAATCTTGTTACCGTTGATGTAGACAACAAGAGTTGTACACATGTTGTCTGTAAAAGTTTTTTTTGTTTTCTTTTCGTAAAAGTTCTTGACATCTTGTTTAAAGTGAAACGACTTAAGGCTTACAGATCCAACAAAGTGACGCTTCCAGCTAGAAATGCTCTTGACCATCTTGGTGTCAGTTGTTACAGTAGTAGAAACAGTAGCCATGATTGACTTAATTGATTCTATTGTGTGATAGTGAGTTATAATTTATGTAATAAAAAAATAGTATTCAGTATAATATATATTTCAACTTTTTTCAAAGAATATATAATATATGAAAAATAAAGAGATTATAATAGTGTTAATAATAATTACAGGTATTTTAATATATTTATATACGAAGAAAAGACAAGAGAAAAGACAAGAGAAAAGACAAGAAAAAGAACAACAGGAAAATAAAAATAATCAATCTCTTAGTGAATTTGATCCAGCTAAAATGAATCCAGCAGCAATTAGATTAGATTAGATAATATATTATTTATAAAATATTGTGTTTAAAAAAATAATTAAATATATTAATATAAAATATAAAATGAATGAAATCAATGTTAATGTAAACGATTCTCCCTATGTTAAAAATAATACTATTAATAATGTTGTAATCCGTATTATAAATGTTGAATTATTTAATAGTATATCTGTTTGTGCTAGTTTATTTGAAAATAATAATTTAATTGATAATAAAATATTTAAAATAGAAGGTCAAGAATATCAAGATTGGGGTAATGACGATACGTATATTATAGATTTAATATTATCAAAATTAGGTATGACAAAATCATAGAATATAAAAAAATATACACTATTGATGTATAAAAATTATACACTATTGATGTATAAAAATTATACACTATTGATGTATAAAAATTATACAATACTAAAATCACGATTTTTTTTATTTTTACGTTCCTTATTGTATTTGTACGAAGTATTTTTAGTAGTCTTTGTTTTCTTATGTAACTTTTTGTAGTCATGATGATAACCAATAATTTTGGTAATACGACATGCTTCTAATTTTTGACTATTATCATAATCTTCATAGAATGAATCAAGCTTAATATGAACAGGATATTCTAAATTTTCTGAAACATAAATACCTGTATTTAACTTATAAACTTCTTCTTTATTTTGCATCATCCAATAATGATTAGCAAACACACGAAATACATCATATGGAATAACATTTTCTTGATCAAAATATGTAGACCACTTAAGTTCAAAATCACGTATATTCTTAAGACTTACAAAATAATTATTAGTATAAATTTCAAGACCAGAACAAAAAATATCAATGTGTTCACTTGGTACATTTTGTAATACATGAAACAACCAATCATTAAATCGTGTAATTAAATATTTATCTTTTATTATTATTGTAGAAAAACAATTGGTATCATATAAAGTTGCTGCATCATTCCAAAACTGATTACAAATCTTAAGAATAGACTTTTTAATTTTATTTTTTGAAGAAAAATAAGACAAGTGTGAATGCTGAATAACTGTCAGCATACACAGAACAATATAATTATCAAGAGTATTGATCATCGTGAAAACGATTAATAGTGACAAGTCGGTGGGGATAATAATTATTTATCTATATATCGTATCTTTAATATAATCACTTTTTCAATTTTTTTATAATATGAATTATAAAAAAAGTGATGATGATTAAATTATAAAAAAATCTATAAAACCCCAAGATCTACAAAATAAAAACTATTTTTGTTATCGTCGTTAAAAATAATCTTATCATCAAATACATAATAACTTGAAAGAATGAAAGTATCGTTATTAAAAATAATTTGTGTATTTACATCATCGATTTTATCAGTGCCAATATATTTACCAATATATTTACCAATATATTTATTATTAGATAAAAATGAATAAATATAATCATTTTTATTAATGTTGTCAATAATATCTTCAGTAACTGGCTGTGTGATAAAGATATATCCATGACCTACTTCTAATTCAGAAATAGATTTAATACGATTATATTTATTTTTAGTAATAGGTTGTCCATAATGATTTAATTGGATTTGATTGTCATTACAAGTACAACTAATCTTATTACAATTTACACAAAAATCAATTTCAATATATTTAGATTCTCGATTACAGTCTTCAGCATACCAATCAATAATTGTCATATACCAAATTGTACCAATTGTAAAATACAAATCAAGTTTAGGAGGATCGCCGCCATAATTATATGATTCGCGACTAAGAAGTAAACGACCTAAAAAAGTATATTGATCATTTAATTCAGATATATTTATTGGTTTAGTTGGAAGTTTCCAATTTTTTATATCTTTAACCATAATGTAATATTTATGTTGTTGTAGGTTTTTTGCAGAAACCGGGTGTGAAAGAGTAATAGTAGACGTCATGGATGCCATGAAATTGCTTGGAATGAGTTAATATAAGATCTAAATAATACTAATTAGATAAATAGATATTTCAATTTTTTAATATATTGAAAAAATAATAAAAAAATAATTATTTATTTATACCAATAATTTTCAAAAAATATTCAAAAAATCGAGTTCCAATAAACAGTTCATCTTGTACACGAGCTTGCAATAATAGTAAAAACTGTTGATTCTTAATAATTGATTGTAATTCTTTGTAAAAAAGTTTATCATTGTTTTGATAATCACTCATCAATTCTCGATTTAAAATAACAGTATCGTATGATTCAGAACAGGTACGAGCCATTTTAATAAGATTAGTTAATTCAATATTAAAAGAATCATCTACTAGATTATAAGTTTTCATACAATCTAAAGTTTCACTTAGAATATATGCTGTAGTATTCCAATATACTTGGATAGAATGTAAAAGTTTGCAAGAAGCCATTATTATTAATGTGTTAATATTTATATTATTAATTATAAAATGTAATATATTAATATTTTCAATTTTTTATGCTTTTTATATAATAACTGTATTACACAAATCACATACAAGATTTTCTATTATTCCATGATTATTATCATAGTATTCATAATTTTCAATACAACAATCACACGTATTAATATTATTACACATTTCACATTTTAGTATATATTGTTTATAAATAGAACTATAGTTTAATTTATATCTACATTTATTACATTTATTTTTTTTATTTAATGTTTGTATAATTTCTTTAATATTATTAAATGAAATATTATATTTATTAAATATCTCTCGTAATAACTCATCTAAAGATAGATGAGAATTCTCGTTTATAAGCATATTTTTAATAGTCTCTTCTAGTGACATATATCTAGTTATATTATTATAATAATTATATCTAATTAGTTTAAAAACTCTTAATTTCATTTTTTTATAAAAAAAATAATCATTGTGACTGTAAAATAATATTTCGCATATTAGTAAAAATATTAATATCTTTGCGCCATACATCTTTATTAGGTTCAAGCGTTAAATCCTCAATAATTCGAGTACATACTTTAATGCGATAATCAAGTTCATCAATCATTGATGTATCAGAATACAGTCGCAAATATGTCATGTCCTTGTAAGTAAATTCTTTAATTCCATTATTGGTGTAAGTAATGATATCACTGCGAGGATAGTTCAGATCAACACACACCTTCTTGGTAGCAGGTTCAGTCATAATGTTATGTATTGTGTAGTAGTTTATTATATATATTAAATATAAATAATCAGTAGATTGATAATTTCAATTTTTTATAAGTTAAAAATATTTATATTTTTGCTTATATAAAATAATAAATATAAATCATTTAAGAATATATAAATATAGTATAGTAGGGATAAAGCCAAGTTGGCCGAGTGGTCAAGGCGAATGATTTAAGCTCATTTGGACAATAGTCCGCGTAGGTTCGAACCCTGCACTTGGTATCCCTTTTTCTTATTTTTTTTAATAAAATTTATATAATTATTTTTTAATATATTGAAATAAAAAAATATATGATCTTAATTTTCAGAAGTAATATTAGACAAACACGTAGTACGTTGTTCGTTAGTAAAAGAGATATGTTTTTCTAATTCTTCACGATTTTGTACAACTTCTGATGATAAATTACGAAACTTTTGTACTTGAACTGATGTAGTTCGAATGGCTGCACTACAATTATTTTGTGTATTAGAAAAGTTAATACAAGTTGTACCACCGATACCAATATTTGCGCCTACTTTTAGTGCATCAATATTAGTTCCAAGAAAGAAGAATAGCCAATTATATACCTCTTTTTGATGAGTAATTTTATTAAAAAGGAGTTCACGACCATTGTGACCACTATAAATTCCTTTTGATGCATTTTCTTCTCCATCAGTTAGTACTACTATTACAACTTTTCCAGGACGAGATATGGTCATGTTACCTAACTCTTCTCCAATATCATCAATTAGTTTACAGAATGATTGATACAGAGCAGTATTACGACGAGGAATAATATCTTCTTTAGTAAAATTAACATTTTCAGCTAATTCATTTTTAATAAAAACTTCATATTCATCATCAAATCGAGCAGCTGTAACAGTAACTCGTCCGCCAGTTTGGCTTTTAATAAATTCAGTAAGTTCTTTAGAAATAACTGATGGATTTAATGTTTCCATTGATCCAGATCGATCAATGAGAACACCAATATAGGTCCAATCGTTGTCAAGAGGGATATCCGTCATTTTAATATGTTTATTAATAATAATACTAATACTAATATTATTATTATTATTGCTTATATTATTCAATTTTTTTATCTATAATATTCTTATATTATGAGTGTAGTTCGTACTTATTATGAAAATAATTATTTAAAAGAAGAATATACTAAAATAAATGATAAAAAAGAAGGGGTATATAAAAAATATTTTAATACAGGAAAATTATATATAGAATGTAATTTTATTGATGATAAATTAAATGGTGACTACAAAATATACTATGATAATGGTCATATACGTATTAGTTGCACTTATATAGATAATGAGTTAAGTGGAGAATATAGAGAATATTTTAGCAATTCTGTATTAAAAGAAATAACTTATTATAATTAAGTTAACTATAACAAGTTAGTTAACTAGAACAAGTTATAGTATAATATAACTTCTATGATAACAAATAACATAATATTATTTCATTTAAATATTTATATTTTTGGTATATATTCATTTATATGTGCACAAAAACAACATAATTTATATAGAGAATTGCGTAATATATTTAAAAATAAAGAAAATAGTATATCTCTATTAAAACATTCTATTTACATTCTATTTATAGAAGAAACATGTTTTGGAATATATTTACCAGAATTATTATCATATATTTTTAACAATATATTTTATATAAATCTAATAGCATCATTGTGTTTTTCAATTGGTCATATAGTTAATTATTTACAACTAAAAACACTTAATTTACAAAATATAAGAATATCTATTGCACAAATTATATTTACTTTTATATTACGATATTGTTTTTTAATAGATCAAACACCATTAATAGCATTATTGCTTCACCAATATAATAATTTATGTTGTATACTATTTAATGTGTATTTGTATAATTAAAAAAATCATTTAATAGTTTAGGTAATCTAATTTCTCTCATCTGATTATATAAAGGCCCGTTATCTATTTTTATAGCATTTAATAGTGTATCAATATCTTGTTTATCAAGTAAATCTAAATGAGGAAATAAAAACTTGACTATGTAATGTTCTGATGGAAAAACTATTTTTTTATTAATATTTTCTTGTGTAAAATTATCATTCATTATTATTTTTTCTAAATTATTACAATCATCTAATATACTTAATATTTTCTTATTTTTTTTAGAGTTTGAATCAAATAATAATGCACTTGATATATTATTCCACTGATATGATAATTTTGAATCATATACTAAAAAGTTTTTTGTTATATTAAATATTTCATCGCTATCAGGATCGTCGATATCTATTTTAACATATTTGATATAATTATCACTAAATTTATGAACCATAATATAAAAATACGATATAAATCTTTATATAAAATTATAAAAAAATATTAATCCTTGTTCTTGTTCTTCTTGCTTTTCTTCATGCATTTCTTAATGAGATGCTTTGGTCCGCGGTATGGCAGACTAATAATATCAAACACAGCAACTAGAGGCCAGCAAATCCATTGACATTGGGCACAACATAAATCACCAGTTTGGGAATCAGACATGTTTATTGTAACAGGCGTGTCCATAGCAATACAGCAACTGCTAACAGATTTGCGTGTGTAGTGGAAAAAGTAAAACTTGGAGTCTTTGTCTTGATGAGTCATTCTAATCAATGTGGATGAATGTGGGTATATAATGATTATATACTATTATATAGTATAAACAATAGATATAATATTTCAACTTTTTATAAAAAAATGAAACCCTCATATCTAATATATATAATGTTCAATAAGATATAACATAAACTAATAACATGGATTCTTATTATAATAAAGGTATTAGATCATTTGGTGAGAAAGTCATTATAAAACTGATAGAAGATGTTAGTACTTATTATGATAATATATCTTTTGTAAGTATTGGTAGCGGACTTGGTTGTATAGAATACAATAGCAAACAAGTATATGATAATATTAATTGGATTTGTGTAGATCCAGATCCTCATAATTATCATGATAATAAACAATTATCTGTTTTTATTCAACCTGACTATAAAAATGTTACAGAACTAATTAAAGATAAACCTGATATTATTGGTAATTGTATATTATTTTTAAACTGGTGCCATCCAAATGATTCTAATTATGATTATGAAGCAATTGTTGCATTAAAACCATTAGGTATATTAGCAATTTATGAAATATATCTTGACGGACCTGGGTGTGCAGGAAGTTATAATTTTTATAATTATATGATAAGAGATAATAAATATTATATTATTAAACGATCTTTGCATTTATTGCCATATATTGGTGACGATGATGATGAGTATGAACTAATGGATATTCGTGCTACATGGTTTGATAATAAAGAGACTATTAAACAAGATAATAATAAAGATTATGAACAAGATAATATTATTGAAATGCATACAGAAATTAAACATAATAATCCTTGTTCAATTATGTAATTTTATTTATTTATATATATTATGGATAAATACACATGGAATCATTTATTGTTTACAGCTGATATTATAATACAAAAAGGATGTCTCAATGAAGATCAAATTGCATCTATTATTGACATAGTAGATATAAGAAAAGTAGTGAAATTTAATAAATTAAGTCAAAAATTTATAGATAAATATATTATTCCTAGAATAGACTATGATGATTATGATGGAATAGATTTATATGACATAGAGAAATATCAGAAATTATTATAATCTAATAAAAAATAATCTATTACTCCTTATCTAAGTAATAAAACTTGTAGTGAGTAACACATGCACCGTTTTCCATACCAGCAACAAACTTGGCACGAACATCCCAATCATCCGAAATGATTACTGGTAGATTAGTAATAGTCTTTGCAAACTTAATGTCATGCTTTGTGTTATCTGGTTGCTTGCTGCTAAAAGATAAATCGACTTCTTCTTCGCCTTCGCGAAGGGCGGCTTCGGTAAAAGTCTCGTTCGCTTCAACAAAGCCACCAGCCCAAGCAGCTTGCGAGCGTCCAGGACCGTTCTGGCGCTGGATCAGAACAAACCAATCGATGTTATCTAGATCAGTAATAATAACGATGTTGTCAGAAGCTTTACCGCGTTCAGCATTTTGATTAAGACACCAAGAATTAGTTGACTGCTCGACATCATCATCATCGCCATCAGTATCCAAATAGTACTGTGGGTTAACACACATTGCAGTAGCATCTGCACAAAGATCACGAACTTGGCTATCAAGATCTTCCATTTCTTGTGTAATAGTAAACTGCTTCTTGTCGGGGTGTTTCGCAATCTCTTGGTTTATCTTGCGCATCAGACGATGATTGCGAATGCGAGAGAACTTTGATAGAATTTTAAAACGCTTATAAAATTCGGGATTAATGTTTTCGTAAAAGCTGGCTGCAAAGTCAATATGACGAAATGGCATAACGACCTCACCGTTAGCGACTTTGTATGCGGGAATGCAATAGACATTTTGTGCATCACTCTTGGCAATCTTACGCATAGACAGACCGCCAAGATTTGGTGTACCAGAATGATCCTTCGGAAAAGTCTTAGTACCCGAGCGGAGAATGGGGAGAGTAGCAAAATGATTAATGGTGTTAGCCATTTTAAATCAGGTGATAACTTGTTATGTTTGTTATATATTACATATAATAATATATCAAACCATGAGATATTTCAACTTTTTATTAGTCTATTCATCATCACTGCTATTATTATATTCTTCTAATAATTCTTGTTTTTTAATCTTAGTCTTTTTAACTAAAACTTTATCTTTTATTTTATCTTTGTTGTTATAGATCATTAACATAACATCTTTCTTTGTATTTTTTTGTGCTTCATCATTATTATAGTTTTCGGTAAATTGCTTAAAGTTATTAACTATTTTTTCACTAATTTGATTATTTTCTTCTAATTCATCACATTTTTCATTAAGTAATATATATTTATTATTTATTAGATTATCTATAATATCACTTTTATCTTTAAGTTGCCAATTATTATTTTCATATACATACATGTAAGGTGATTTGATGTTATTAATACAAATATTGTGATTACCAGGAACAGACTCATCAAAATATATTTTTTCAATAAGTCCAGTGAATCCTTTAAAATAAGTATTTAAATATTTCTTATAATCTTCTATAGTTATATGAGATAGATCTTCTTTACCAAATGGATTTATAATAACTAGATTATTCTGTGTATTATTATTATTATTATTAACTGTTATATTTTGAGATATTTGTTTTTCTGATAATTTTTCCATCATTTTTTTCATCATATCTTTCATTTCTTGCATATCTAATTCTAAATCTTTATTTTTTTTATTTTCTAATAATTTATTTTTTTGTTCTAATAACTTACTTTTTTCTTGATTAAATTTATTTTTTTCATCTAATAATAATTTTTTTTGTATACATACAGATTCAATATGTCTAACTGTATTTCTTTTACTACTAAATATCTTATTACAAAATAAACATGTAAATTTTTTTTCTAATGATTGATTTGTAATAATATTTATTTTATTATCAATTTCATTCATTTTATTATCAATTATAATATTTTTTTTATCATATACATTATTTATATTATCTATATTACTACAACTACGTTTAATATTTTTATGTTTTAATAATAAATATTTGTAATTAAAATCTTTTCACATTTTTCACATTGATACATGATATATTATAATATTATATATTTAAATTATAAATAGTACGAAAAATCTTTTTATATTATATATATACTTTTATAAATAATATTATAATTATAAATGAATAAAAAGTATGTATGTGTAATAATTATAATTGAATGTAATTTGCCATTTTTAGTACTATAATTTAACAAAAATAAAGTACATATAACTAATAATATATTTACAATAATAAAATATATTATTATACATATAACTTATATAATTCTTCTCATTTTTCATATAAAAAAAGTTTAGGGAGAAAAATATGTTTTCACTTAAATTTAACTATTTTAAATTTTATAAAAATTATAAGTTATGAAAATCTCCCTAAAGTTTTTTTTATGAGTAAATTTGTACGAATTTTATACACATATACTTTTCATTATAATGTTTTATATTTTATAACATGTATAAAGTGTATTAGATTAATATTTTTAGTAGTATTTATATTTGTTATTAATATGTTTAAATTGTTATTTATTTTGGCAAATATAAAGTATATATACATCAAAGAATAATATTATACATAAAAATACTTATTATACATGTGACCTATAACATTCGTTTTATATTCGACTAAATATTATTAATAAAAATTGATCTCATAAACTCGATTTCTTTTTATTAGTTATTTTATAACTAATAAAAATTGAAATATACACCGGCTATAATATATTATATATAAAGTATATCATACTTTATACACACAACTTATCATATTATATGACATCTACTGCCATGAACAATATAAACGGACAATATAATCCTTCTACTGCGATGAATAGCATGATGATGACTAATCACATCATGAATCATTTTAATAATTTAAATCACAAAAATACAACTCTTTATGATACTATTACAGATAGTAATTTTATGTCACAAACTATGATTATGTTTTTACAGATTTTTGCTATTTCTATTTTTACAGGTTTAACAACATATATGACTAATACTTTTGGTTATATTATTAATATAATAAATAAGACAATTAATACTTACATAATCGGATATTTATTTTATCCAATTATTTGGTTATTTAATATCATATATAAATTAATATACAGACAAAAGATTAAATATACTATTAGTCGTAATATTAGTTTAATTACAAGTGAATATAAGCGTAATGGTGAATTATTAGAAATAATCCAATGGTTTATTTCTAGCGAACACTGTAAGAAAGCAATTAAAAAGAATATTATTCAGAATAATACTAAAGAAATTTATTACAATAATACTACAGATAATTCATTACATTCGTATAATAATAAAAATGAGAATAGTAAAATTAATTTTAGTATTACCCCGCTATTAGATAGTGATTTTGCTATTCTATATGATAATCATGAAATTACATGTGTTCGTAGTAAAACACACATAGAAATCCATGGTGACTTAGAAACACAGAAACGTGATAACATTACTTATTATCTCGAAACAACTGATGAAAATGAAGAGTCTGATATTATTGAACGATTTTGCGATCATGCTGTTAGAATGTATAATTCTAATCGTATTGAATGGAAACAGCAAATATTTACAAGTGATGGAAATCAATGGGGTTTTGGTAAAGATGTATTTTCTCCTAATTCTGTTGACTCAGTAATTTTACGCAGTAATATTAAAGATGAATTTATATCATCACTTGATTTCTTTTTTAAGAATAAAGACTTTTATAAGAACCATGGACAGAGATACAAATATGTAACTGTATTAATGGGACCTCCTGGAACAGGTAAGACAACTCTTGTTATGGCATATGCTAATCAAAATAAGAGAAATATTTATTCTCTTAATCTAAATGATATTAAACAAGGGGATCTTGCTTATCTTATTGATGAAATGGATTGTAATAAAGGCGATCTATTGATTGATGATTTTGATCACTATTATAGTACTTTAGGGAATGATAATAAAGATAACAATGATAACAAAGATCTAAGTGATAGTAAAAGTGATCATAAAAGTAATGACGATAGTTATGATAGTGATGATGACAATGATAGTAGTTATCGTAACAAAAAGAAACGTGCGAATAATACTAAGAAAAAGCCAGTATCTTATCATGAACTATTAACTGTATTAGATGGCACAGGATCAAAAGAAGGACTTAATATTTATATTTGTATTAATGATCCGTCAAAGATTTTTAAATCAACTAATATAGAAGACTTAGCACTATTTCGTGATCGCCGAGTTAATAAGATAATTGAGTTTAAATATTGTGATCATACAATGATTGCTGGTATTTATAAAAGTATTTTTCACAAAGAACCTAATATTGATCTTATTAAAATGATTCGCGAAGATTTTTATGCACCGTGTGTTATTTCTCAACAATTTATTAGTTTCTATGAAAAATATGGAGGAAAAATAGATGATAAACAAACTGAGATAGATAATATTTTGATTAATCTTGCTAATAACAAGATAGAAACTAATCAAGATAAGATTATTTCGTATATTAATACTCTAAAAGAATACAATAAAGAAAAAGTGCTTTAAATATTTTATCTAAAATCTCCAAAATAAAGTTACATCAGTTGCAGTAATAAAATCAAATGTTTTATAAATGTCAGATTTTTTTATATATATTTCTGGTAAACGTTTAATATTTTTTTTTATAAAACATATACAAGATTTTAAATCTTTAAAAAATTGGTCTGTGCATACTTTATTTCTTAATAAATATTCAGAACAATTACAATCTAATGATTGTGTAAGAGTAAAATATTCTTGTGTTCTTAAATTTATAATTTTTTTTAATATGAATGTATGTGAACATAATTTTGGATAATACAAATCTACAATTAATATACCTTTATCTTTTTGATTAATACAAATTGGTAATTCATAAGATTTAATTTTTTTAACAGATTCTTTAATTTCATTAGCAGCTGGGACTACTTTTGTATTATAAATGTCTCGACTTTTACTAATATTTAGATTATGTTTTAAATTAAATCTAAATGTATCAAAAGCCATTGAATCTATAATGAAATATATTGTATACAAATTATGACCAAATAACTGCATATAACCATTATTATCATTACAAATATAATGAGAAACACTATTTATAACATATTTAGTTATAATATTATCTCCATCAACTTCTGTTATTATTATTTCAAAAAATGTATTATTATCATTCTCCATTGATCTAGAAAATAAAGATATTTTAAAAATAGGAAATAATTTATCAATATAAATATCATCTGTTAAAGGAGATCTCTTAATATTTTGTTTAGTTATAATATTTACAACATCATTATGATTATGTTGTTTATAATGTATCTTGTATAATGATTCTGGTAACTTAACATCTAGTTTTTTAAAAATAGAATGCATATCAATAGTTTTAAGTTTATTATATTTATTAACTATCCAAGAATCTTTTTGCGATAGATGATTATCAATTTCATGATCAGTAATACATTTATCATCTACACTAATCTTATGTAAATCTTTATTAAAGCAGAATTTAATACTATATCTTTTAATTTGAGTCTTTAAATTATCGAGATTATAGATGTCGACGACTTTTGATAAATCCATTGGACTTCTTAATTACTTTAATATAGTATATAAATAAACAAGTATATATATAAATAAAATCAATTTTTATTTAACAAATAATAATATATTAATATAATATATTACAATGAAGCTGTTATTTAGTTTATTTATTTTTAGTGTTCTTTCAGTAAATGCATACAATGGATTTACTAATAAATATGATAATAAATCTTTTGATAAACAATCAGTGTTTGATCGTTCTTTAATTCAAAGATATAATAGATCATATTTTGAATTTACTTCAAAAGCAAATAATCAAATTATAAATACTCAAAATATGATAGGTTTTAAGTTTCAAAAAACAGATTTAGGTATCGATGTTAATTTTAATGCTATTAAACATACAAGTGATTCAGAATATGTTCGTATAGTATTTCGTAAATTAATTTATAATAACATTGTAGTTGCTAAATTTAGTGATTTTAATTATAATGATCTTAATTGTACACAATTAGATAATCATAATACATGTATTCTTGAATCAAGAAATAAATTATTTATAATTCAAGTTGATTATAGTCAAGTGTCTTTTAATAAGACATTTGCTAATTTTACTAAAAAAGTATATCCAACTTCTATTAAATTAACTGTATATATTAACACAACAACTTTTACTTTTACAGAAAATGATAATATTACACTTGTAATTAGAATGAAATCTAATAATAATAAGTTTTTTAATCATACTAAAGAAGATACTGTAAATAAAGAAGTATATTCTAATGGTACTTATTCCTATGTTAATTTTGAACAATATGCTTTAGATAATTTAAATCATACTATTATAGTAAATGTATCAACTGATCCATCAGATAATTATGACGATGATTTTATTACCGAAGAAGGCGATCATCATAGACGAGATGATTCAGAAACTAATCGTGAAATTCATTTTATATTTAATGTAAATAATAATACAACTTTTATAATATGGGATCCTACTATTGGTGCAACAGATAATTTTATATCACAAAGTTCAGAATCATCACAATCATCAAATTCAGATAATTTAAAATATCTTGGATTTATTGCATTAGGTGTAGTAGCAATAGCATGTGGTGTAATTTATTATAAAAGAACGCATTAAATAAAATATTTTTTTTAATTTCTTTCAAGTTGTTTTAATTTATTTTCAATATCATTTATAAATTTAGCGATTGATAACAGTATAAATATAAAACTTCCAAAAATAATCATTGATACAAGATATGCTAAATCATATGATTGCGAATACTTTAACATTTCATCACAATTATTATATATGCAATCTAATCCATCTAAACTATTACAAATTACTTTATTATGAATTTCATTTAATAATTTATTATTATCTACATATTTATTTATTTGTAAAGTTAATGTGATAATTGATATTACAATAAAGATTCCAAATACAAAAGATTTAGTAACTTTTTCACTAAGTAATATTAAATGAACTGGAAAAATATAAAATGCAAACATACCTAAAAATACAATTTGCACAGTACAATTATAGTTATAACTATTGGTTGATTGTATACAATTAATCTCTGTAACATTAGTAATATTATTAAAAATATTATCAACAGTACTATTATAATTATTCTTGATAATATCAGTACTTACGACAACAATATAAATATTTATAAGTATCATAAATAATAGAATTACTTCGATATTTATATATAATCTATTTAATATATTTAGTCTTGTTTGATACAAACTAATTATATTATTACGATTATTTTGTTCACGATTAATATTATTATTGATAGTAACAATAGTTTCTTTTGGTGTTATTACTTTATTTTGTGATATAGGTTGGTAACTAACAGATTGCATGCATAAAGGACATATTTTTTTAAGTACAACCCAATTATCAATACATTTTGTATGATACGTATGATTACATTCTAATTTTGTTAAATTATTTTTTTTATCATTATTAATAATATCATAACAAATAGCACATACTTCTTCTTCATTTATAATATTTTTGTCTTGAATAGTAATGTCTGTAGTAATTATACCCACGGTATTTTGTTTATTAAGTCTTGATAGTTTAGCACCCATTGTTTATAAATGTTATATTATTAGTATGTTAATAATAGTATAAGTATTTATAGAATTCAATTTTTATTAGTCTATCCAACTAATAAAAATAATTCGAGTCTATAAATAAATATTGTGTATGTGTTTTCTAACTACTTGTTTGTCGTCAAATTGATAACTTTTGTATAATGGAATAAATTCGATATACATAAAAAGGGGTGTAAGATAATATATATATAAATTTCATCCTTTATAAATATATAAATATATATTAACTAAATAAGTAATATATATGGTTGATATAGAAATTATAGAATTATTAGAAAGAAAAAATCTAGATAGTGCAAAGAGATTATTTATACAAACTATAAAAACACAAGAAGATATGTTTGACATAGTATATAAAGCATTTTTTTTACATAAAGATATTATAGGTAAACAAATAATAGATTTTAAATTTATAATAAGTACACGTAATAATAATATTAGATATTATTCACCATATAATTTTTTTTGTACAATATGTAATAATAATGAATTAAATATATTATTTCGTATAATAGATGATGAATATTTTTGGAAAAAGAATAGTGTAATATTTGATCCTGGATATTCTCAAACACCAAGACAATGGTTAATAGCAACAGCAGGTTATATTTTTTGTACACAAAATAATATTAGCAGTTTAGAAATATTATGTAATAGATATAATATTACTAAATTTGATGCTGAAAAAACACATTTTTTTGAAGTAGCTAGTAATAATAATAGTGATGAATTATTTAATTTTTTAATAAATAGATATGGAAATTATGTAACAAATGAATCTAATAATATAGCAGAAACATCATTATATGATATACCAAAATATAATGATAATAGTAATGCTGTTAATAATCCAATGTATCAAATAAATAAAAATATTAATAATTCTATTGAAAATCCAATATATTATCGTTAATTAATTCTATTTTTTAATTCTAAATACTTTTGTTTATATTTGAGATATTTATATTCATAGTTATAACCCCCTTTTTGAAGGGTAGGTTTAGATGGTTCTATTTCTAATTTATAGCATACTAAACCATCTGTAAAGAAGAATAATATATTTCTAAATAAATCTAAATTAATTTTTTCTGTAGTGTTTTCTGCTACAAATTTATTTATAGTAAATTCGCATATATTAATATTAGTTGGAACAGAATCTTCATTAGCATAGAAATCTAATTTATTAAATTTAGTAATTAAATCATAATAAAATTGTTTTTCTTCTTGTTTCATAGCAATAAATTTTTTATATATTTCGATAAATGATAATAGTTTTTTATTAAGAACTGTGTATCTATTTGCTAATACAAAATTAAATATATTAGATATTATATCTATATTAGTACTATCATATAACATAATTAGATATTCATGTAATGTAATATTAACTTTAGAATAAAATATTAACATCATTAATTTTGCTATTATTGAACAATATATATTATTTACTAAAGTTGGGTTATATAAATTAACTCCAATGTTATCATATATTAATATATTTGTAAAAATAGGTGGTACTTTTTTAGCAACTGATGCAATATTTAAATAAGATAATAATTTAATACCTTCGAGAGCGGGTAATATATAAATATTTTCTATTATATTAGCATTTATTTTGATTAGAATAATATGATAATTAAATGGAACATTATTATTAAGAAATAAATTAATACCATTTCTAATAAGTATTTTTTCTGATATATTAAATGAACTATAATTATCATATGGTGTAGATGTTAAATATTGATCATATGTTTTTACTTGTTTCTTAACATCATAATTTGCATATTTAAATTTAAATGGTTCAAGATCTAGATAGGCATTTTCTATTAATTGTTCTTGTTGTTGTTGCTGCTGTTGTTGTTGTTGCTGCTGTTGCTGTTGCTGTTGTTGTCTTGCTTCAGACATACCTAATGAATCATTAATAATATTAGCAGGTCTTAATCTATCAAATAAAGATCTATATTCACCTGAATATAATTCTTCTAAATATCGTAGCTCTAATTCAGAATATTTAATAAATGATTTGATAACTCCATCTACTTGTTCATCAGTAAGTTTATATTTAGTTTTTAATTCAGAAATATCAGGATATTTAAATGAGTTAGTTATTTTATATAAAGATTCATAGTAAATATCTTGTTTTCTTGCTTGAATCCATTTATTTACTTGAAGTTTTCTACCAAGAGCTCTAATATTTTGCATATTCATTAAATTTTGTTGCGATTGTATAGTTTCTCGTTCTTGTTTATTAAACCAATCTAATAATAAACCAGTTGTTAATGATTTTTCACCTAATTTACTAGCTACTTTATCATTAAGTACAAATATAACATTATGTCTAGTTGCTACTTCATTACTATTAGCTAATTTTCTCATTCTAAATATACCTTGACCAACATCTCTCTTTCTACTATTTTTACTTAATAAGCAAACACCATAAATACCAAGTCTAATTTTAGCATCAATGCCAGTAATGTGTTGATGATCATAATAGAAAAAGTTATTATCATTTTCAGATCTATCCCAATTTATAACATTATTATTATCTATAACTTTTGGAACATGATTTTCATCCCAATAAATAAATTTATTAATAGGAACATTTTTTTCTGTAAATTTAGATTTAACAATAGAATATACATCTAATGCAACTAAACCATTTAATACACCACCTATGTCAATTAATACATAAGCATTATTAATTTTATCTCCTAAATTGTCATAAATATTATTTAAATAATCTATTGGTTTATTATCTTTTAATATTATAATAGATGATTGTTTAATAGCATCGTTAAATTTTTGTAGTGATACATCTGTTTCAGGTTTAACTATCATTTTAATAGAAGGATCTAAATCTATAAAATCTGGAATACTTGGAGTACCAGTAAAACCTGATTTTTTCTTAATATTATGATTTAATACTAAATCTAAACCAGCAATATTATATTGATCAACATTAATATCTATTTCTTCATAACATATTTCTTTAAGATATAATTCTAGAAAATATGCATTTTTAAATATTTTATTAATATCTTCATTTGATAAATTTCTTGTCATCTGTAAATCATCAATATTTGTTGATATTTGTGCACTACTATATTCTTTGTATAACTTAGAATGTATTTTAATAGTTGATGATATTGATGCTATTTTTTCATATGCTTCAATAATTATATTAATCATAATATTCTTTCTATTCTCATTTACAATATCTTTTTGTACAAGATAAGATATAATTGTTAATATTAAAGTAATAATTGGATTAGTATATTGAGATTTTACACTAGGAACATCATTATATACATAAGGAACAATAATATTTTTATGTATGTTTGCAATACCATATTTTTGTTTATTAGTTATTTTAAATATTGATAAAAAGTTTTCATTTAAGAAATTATATATAATATATTTAATTTTAATATCTAATTTTTCTAAATCATCTATTTTATTAAACTCTAATATATTTTTTATAAATAGTCTTTTTAAATATTGTATTAATTCTGATCTATCATCTAAACTATCATCAACTAAATAAAAGTGAGGATGATCTGACACTGATCCTAATTGTTCGTATCGAGATAATATAGCAATAGTTTCGGGAGATCTTTCTGTAGCAATAAATATTTGTCTTAAAGTATTGTATAATGGTTTAAAGTATTTATTTAAATCAAATAATTTTTCTTGTTCACCTATTGGATAATTAAGTTCAGAAACTAAAGGATTTAATATAGTATCAACTTCATCAAATAAATAATAATGTTTATTTGAATTAGCTAATATAGTATTATAATCATTTAGAAAACCACATTTTAATGTAGCATCACTTAATACATAAACATTAATTTTATCAGAATTATTTTCATTTTTAAGTGATTCAGTATATTCTTTTAGTTCATATCTGTCTTCTGTAGCCATAATAACATTAATTGGATAATTAAGTGATAATAATCTAAATAATTCATTATATGATTGTGGTACAAGTGTATATGGTAATACAACATAAATATTTTCAATAGGATCAGCATCATTAATACTATTTGAAATTACCTGTATTAATCTTAATATTACCATTGGAGTTATCATAGAAGTTTTACCTCCACCCATAATTAAATTATGTACTTCACTTCTATTAGAATGAGGTTTAAATATTTTTTGATCATATTTAATATATTTTTTTAATTCAAAATTACTACCTCCTGATAAATTATTTACTATTTCTTTTTCTGAAATATTATTAAATATGTCATTAATATAATCTAACTGTGTAGCACGAGCAATATAACCTAAACTATATTGATAATAGAATTCAATAAAGTTAGTTGTATTAAGACCCATAACTCTCGAAGTTTCTTCTCTTATTTCTGGATTTGGATCAGTTTTGTATTTATAAATTAATTTATTTATATAAAGATTATATACAAAATTAGCTATTGTCATTCGAATATCATTATATACAAATTCACTACTATCAACTAGAGAATATAAATGAAAATCTCTTAAATTTCTTAATTGTTTATTCATTCTTGAATAATAATATTTATAAAATTTATCCCAGTTCAAATTATCTAATTCTTTATTTTGATCATTTAAATCATAAATTAACCTATCATAAATTAAATATTGTTGTTTATAATTTGATAAAGCAAAAATATCATTATTTAATGGAATCTTTCTATCTCTAATATTTATTTTTAGTAATACTAAATTTTTACGAATTTCTTCTATGTTATCTAAAGATTTATTTTCAAGATAACTATTGTATAATACTTCTAATTCATCTTTATTAGCAGATTCTACTATATTGATAGCATTAATATTAATATTTACTAATCTATTATTATTTTTATCAAAAACACAAACATATTTTTTATTCTTCATATCTTCTACTATAAATATATTTGGAATATCTGTAGCCCATCTTTGTATTGTCCATACATTATCTAAATAGACATTATATTCATTATTAATAGTAATTTTATCTAATTTGTTGTTAATATAACTATAATCAATAGTTGTATCAAAGTTTAATAATTGTATCGTTGTAATTCTATTATTATTTTCCCAAATAAATATATCATCTGGATTTGAAAATTTTAATAAATTATTATAAATATTAAATGTGTTTGGATTACTTATTATTTGTTCAATACCTAATAAACTTTCTACTATTTTTTTATTATTTTTAGTTACTCTAAAAAATACATTATTTGTAAAATAAGTATCCGAAGTAACTTTTATTTCAATATCATTATTTATTTTATTATTTTTATTAATTAATGTACCAGTATATAACTTCATATTTATTCTTGTAATTATTTTTGATAAAAAGCCATTTGCAAATAATTCTTTAGGTCCTTTTGTTAAATCAATATTATTTTTATATAAATAATCATTTAATTCATTATCATTAGTTATAACATATTTTGTATGTTTAGAATCTTTAATTGTGTCTATTTTAGCATTTAATTCAGCATATCCAGCAGCTTTATTAATTAATTTATAATAATCTGTATTTTTAATATTCCATGAATAATTATTTAATATATTAAAATTTTCACAAAATAATGGAATACATAAAGTAATATTTTTATAATCAACATCATATACGCCTGTATAAAATTCTGGAAATTTACTTTTATTATTATAAACGATACCATTAATTGTTATATTATCTATATATTTGCAATGTGTATTATCTTTTTCTACACCATATAAAGGTGAAACATAATAGTTATAATTAATTTGTATATCATTACCATTATAATTAATAGTATATGGTTTTGATTTGTTTTCTACTTTAATAATAAGTTTATGAACATCAATATATACTTCGTGATCTTTTTCATTTAAATAAACATCAGTAATATCATTTATATTATATTTAGATACACCTTCATATTTATCTGACGTATCACCAATTAAACTTTCTATTGATATAGGTTTTATAGCTGTTGCAGTAACACCTTGTATAAGTTGATCACCATAACTTTTAATAGCAGCTTCTTCAATACGTTTAATATTATCTTTTACAAATTTAGCTTTAATTTCTTCTTTTTTAGCATTTTTACTTTCTGTATAAATTTTATATTTTAGTGTTTCAATATCATCTTTTTGTTTAACATCTCCAGTAGCTTCTAATAAATTATTTTGTTCAAATCTTCTTAGTGCTTCTATATCAGCTTGTTTTTTTAATTCTTTATCAAGTCTTTCTATTTCTATAATAGATATACGTTCAGATTCTCTATTAATTTCTTCTAATACTTGCGGTGTTAATGTAGAATTTTTAAATTTTATAAATTCTGGACTATTAGTATCTATACGTTTGGCTGCTTCAATTGCGGCATCTAAATCTTGTTTTTGTTTAGCATCTAAATCTCTTAGACCTTTAGTAGCCATCAAAATTCTTTCTTGTCTAGCAGCTTCTTCTAATTCACGTTCTTTTTCTTGTTTTTCACGAGCTTCTCTTTCAATTTCTTCAGTATTATGTAATTCTTGTTCACGACGTCTTTCTGATATTGAATTAATTAATCTTACAAACTTACCATTATATTTAACTTTATTATCAACAATAATTATAGCAGCTTGATTAACAGCAGAAGATTGTAGTTTATTAAAATATAAATAATAATTATATATCATATTCTCATAAACTATATCTAATAATGTTCTCTTGTATATTATATGTTCACAATTAGGTGTAATATATATATCATTAATAATAGGTACAAATTTAGTTAAATAATAAGTTGGTATGCTAGATAAAGTGTTTTCATATGGTATAGATTTAGAATTATTTGTCATATGTCTATTAAATAAAATATTTATAGATTGTGTTTTATTTTTACGTGTAATAGTTTTTTCTACATGCTGTGTTTCAGATAAACCAGCAGAATTAAATAAAATTTTATTATATATTCCACATGACTGACCTTCACCTTCATCTTCATCTTCACTATTACTTTCTTCTCCAGAAGAAGCATCATCAGCTGGAGCTAATGGAGATGCACTATCAATTAATGACATAATATTATCTATACTAACACTAACATCATCTGTTCTTCCAGCTGCATCTGCTGAATCTGTAGCAGATTCATCACGTATTTTAATTCCTAATAATTCTATTAGTTTAGATTGTATTCCTGGTAGCATACGATCTTCTATTTCACCTACTTCTTTATTATTTTTTTTATTATATTTTGCGATTGCATATAAAGAATCTAAATAAGGCGATAATTTTTCTACATAAAAATTATTTAATGTAATTTCATTTAGCATTAAATCTTGTACTTCTCTATATAAAGATGTTTTTCCTTCTCCTTTAACAAAATCAAAATGTTTTGCATATTCCATTTGACTTTTAATATCTTTTTCATGTCTTTTTAATAGAGGTTTAATATTTTCATATTCTTCTTCTATATTAATACTTTTTAAAATTTGAAGATGTTTTATGTAATCTAATATATCATCAATTTTTGTATTTTTAGATATAAATGCATGAATAAATAAATTTATTTCTTCATTTTGTTTTTCATTAATTTTTTTGATATTTTTTGCAATCTTCTGTTTAAATTTGTTACTATTATCTTCAGTATAATATATATCGTTAATTGTTGCAACTAATTGTTGTAATTTTTTATTTACCTTACCAAATACTTCAGGACTAACTCCAGTTTGAGAATCTTTTTTAAACTTTAATACTTTTAAGTCACACTCATGTTCAGTTCTAACACCACCATCTAAAACTGCTTCAGCTGGTAGAGGTGTAGCTAAAACTTGTTGTTTTAATAAACGATGTCTATTAATAAAACTCAATCTTTCGGAAACATTTTTAATAAGTGTATCTATTGATTTTTGTATATCATCATTACCACCTAATTGTTTATATTTAATCCAACTAACAAAAATAGTTACATTTATTAAACATAAATATTGATATAATATAACTTCATCAGTTATTTCACTATGTGATTTATAAATTTCTTCTAATGATTTTGCAGTATATATTTTTGTAACATCTAACTCTTTAATAATAGTATTAACTTTATTTTTAATATTAAAATCAATATTATAAAAATATATTACTAAATAAAGTACTTTATATAAGTTATACATACTTAAAACTAGTGTTTTATTAATAATTCTATCTAAAAATAATTTTATTTTATTTAAATTATTTTCATTAATAAGTATTGATACAAAATTACCATTCATATAAAGATTAGTAAATTGTTGATCATTAAAATTTAATGGTTTATTATCAATCAATTGAGATATATCAAATCCATATTTAATATAAGGATTAACTATAATTTTATCTAAATAAGATACATCTTCATGTTCTATAAATTTTATTAAAGAAGTTATAATATTATTACCAATTACTTCTGAATTATATAATAAATCTGTTGATTCTAATCTTTTATCAAAATTAATTGTTAAATTTTCAGTAAATAAATTATCACGATATTCATAGATATATGAATAAGCATGTGTTTTATTATTTATTTTTTTTGGTGCTACTGAATTAGCATGATGTTGTCGTTGTGTAATAATTTTATCACCTATATTTAAAACTGTAATTAATTGTTTTAAGATTTTTTTAATTAAAGAATTATGTTCTGCATTTGGAACAATAACTTTGCGCGAATATTGTATATATTCCATAATTCTAGAATCAACAAATAGATCATGAGTATTTGTATATTTAATATGTAAATTTGAATATGGTAACATATAAAGTATATAACTACGATGACCATTTGTAACACGCGAATCATAATAAAAATTATATTCAGGTATTTTTACAGAATAAATAAATTGTAATATTACAGCATATAATAATTCTTTCTTTTTGTAATTATCTAAAGCATATATTTTTTTATATTTGAAAGAATTTTTATTATTTGGATCAATAATATTAATATGAGGTAATAAGAAATCGTTATTATATTCTAAAAGATTATAATCTATTGATGATATTAATTTATTAATAGTTGGAATTTGTGAGTTAATAACTCTTGTAACATTTTGATAATATTGTTGTTCATCTTTATAATAATCGGTACCATTTATCTTTTTTGGATTTTTTACATTATATAATATTTGTCGTGGATTAACAGTTTTAAGTATTTTAAATTCAATAATTGATAATAATATTTGTTTAAATTCTTCAAATTTATTATAATTTATTAATTTAGATATTGTAGTAGTTTCAGTATCAGATAGACCTGGTTCTGGTGGTTTTGAATCTGTAATTGGTAACAAATCAATAATTTTATCTTGTACTAGTTGTAATTTGTCACTAATAGAGTTATTAATATATTTTGAGGAATCTGGATCAGAATTTAAAGTAGCAGTAATAGTTAATAATATTTTTTGAAGATCATTTTTAGTATCAAACCAAATAACAATATTATTAATTTGTGACTTTATATATGTAATATCATTTAGTATTTGTGGATTGATAATAGATAAATTATAAATATTGTATAATAATGTTTTTTCTATAGATTGTTCAGAAATTGTAGCAAAAATATTTTTAATATTTAAATGTTCTCCTAATAAAAATAAATATTTATTGATTACTATAAAAAAACCATATTTATAAAGATGAACTAAAGAATCTTTATTTATAAGAGTATTATGATCTTCTATATCTAGATCTGATGGAAATGATAATACATATAACCATTTACTATAAATTCTAAATAATTCTAAAATAATAGTTATTGCATTATTATTAACAAATAAATCATCAAATTCAGTTGTTATATTTTCTAAACGATATTTTTGTTTTGCATCTTTGGATCGCGGAGATCCTTTAGTTTTATAATTATTATAAATTTTTACTTTAACATTTAAATGTTTAAGATAAATTAAAGGAATATTTAATAATTGATATTCTAATAAATTTTTATATTGTTTACTAATTTTATCATTATTTAATCTATCAAATAGATTATTTAATTCATTAATTTTATCAATAAATTCTTGTGTACCAAATAATTTTATAGCAAGATTTGTTTCTAATTCTTCTTCTGATAAATTTAATTCATTCCATACAGTATTTTTACTGATAATTTCGATAATATCAGAATTAGTATTTATTGGTCTACCAAATGTTTGTTCTAATAAATCTTTTTTATCAATTAACGCTCTTTCTTCTGTTTCAATATCAAACGCTACTTGTTTATAATATTTATCTTTTGAATAATAAGTTTTAATACTATCATAAACATTAGTATCATTTAGATTATCATTGTTATTTATTTTGTGAGAATGTAATAACTGTTGAATATCTTCTCCTGAATTTATTACAATATTAGACATATTTAATATATTATATTAACATAAAAATAAAATAAAAAAAATACAAAAAGTAAATAATTATAACATTATATAAATTTAGTAAACTTCTAATTATATATTAATTATAACTCATAATGTTCCAACATTCATCGAGATTGGTTTTACCTGGAATATATACATCCCATCCTTGTTTTTTATAGAAAGGAATTAGTCGTGTTTCACATGCTAAATATATTTGTTTATTTAGTTGTTTTGCTGTTTCTTTTACTTTATCTATTAGACAATGTGCGATACCAAGTGATCTATATTCAGGCCATACAAATACATCACTAAGCCATAATGTTAGACCATTAACTTTATTATTATTACAATCTTCTATTATAAAATCATTATAATTCATACTACAATAAGCTACAATTTGATTATCTCGAATAGCAACAAATCCTTTAATATAACCGTATGTTTCTTCGCCAGTAGCTAATTTCATATAAATATCATACAGAGTTTTCCAACTTGGATATTTATCTAATTGCGAAGCGTAATATGTATCATACCAAAATTCATAAGTTTGTTTACACATATATTCAATATCTTGGGAAAATTTGTTTGGTCCAAGGATATTAAGAGCTTCGGCTGATGTAATTACTATCATATTATTATTATAATATTATAAACAATATATTACTTAAATGATTAAACATTTGTTTCACTATAATTTTCATGATTATCTTCTTTATTTTCTTTATTTATACTTTCTATACTTTCTATATTTATACCAAGAGATTCCAATTTATTTTTTAAATTTTTATTAATTAATATCATATTATCATAGTCAGTCATCAACTCTGTTAATCTTAATGATTCTGATTCTTTCTGTTCTTGTTTTTTTCCTAATAATACTTGTAATTCTTTATTTTTAAACTTTTCAATAGCTAAATTATCTTGTGTATCTATTTGTATATCTTCTGAACTAAAATGTGTTTTATGTTGTTTTATTTTTATTTGTTTGTGTGTTTTATTATTATTTTCTAATTTAGATATAGTATCATTACTTGTTACTAATTGTTCTTGTAAATATTCTATTTCTTTATCTATATCTGATGTATATTCAATAATTTTATTTATATATGCCTGAATAGCATTAATATTCTCAGTACATGCTTTATATTCACTAATTGCACTATTTTGAATTCTTATTAGTTGTTCTTGTTGTATTTTTGGATCTTCTTCTATAATTCGACGAGCTCTTCTTGTTTCTGGTGTTGATGGCGAACATGATTTTGTTATATTTTGTGATTGTGTATAATTATTATTACGTGGTGATAATGCAACTCCATGTATTTCACTAACATCATTACTGCGAGACGATACTGCAAATCCATGTATTTCATCATTAGTCATACGTCTATTTTTTGCAGTATCTCCACGTCTTATATTATTATTATTATATTCTTCATCAATAATTTCAAATGACTCGTCAGATAAATTTTTATAAATCCAATTTTTAATTTGTAAACTACTTCTAAAACTACTACATATTTCTTCAAATATTCCTTCTTGATTTGTATTTATAAATTCATTTAATCTCGTACCAAAATTATTAGTAATACCATATCCTTGTTTATTTTTATATAATAATTTTTTAGCAAGTTTAGTTACATATTCAGTAATATATTGTACAGCTAAATCTTTATCATCTGAACAATCATATTGTTCTCTAATAATATAGAAAGGATCCTTAACAGCTTGATTTGCATTAAAATAAGCTTTTTTAAGTGATGCATCATCAAAAAATTCTAAAGTATATTTTATGGTTTCATTATATGTTACTGTTTTATCAAAAGATATATTCATACCATAATCAACGAAGCAAGATTTTACAACAAAACTAATATCTGATATATCTTCTGTATCTATAGTATATTCTAATTTTAACATTTTAAATTCAAATCGCTTATAAACAAAAGATTCTAATTTAGGATTATTTTTATAAAAGTCGTAATTAAAGACATTTGATTTCATTGATCCTAAAGTATTTTTAATTTCTTCATCTATTTTATTTATATTTGCTGATTTTAAATATGATGGTGCCCCTCTATTTAAATATTCTTCTTTACCATTGATACCTTCTTTTCTCGATACTTCTTTATTATAATGTATACCATTTTTAAATCCTTTAACATTTAAACTAGCACTTGTCTTTGATATAATAGTTTTTGTTATTTCTGTTTCATAATTTATTGTTTTGACGCCTAATTTGCCAGCTAATAATATTAACATTTCTCTTTCATTTTCTACTTTCTTTTTGATATAAATAGAATCGTTATAGTATTGACCATTAAATAAGTTAATATATAATATATTTGTATTTGGAAACGGGTTATCATCAAATGATAATTTATTTTTAATAACACTCTTAATATCTTGATTATCTATACTTTCATAGTATTTTTTAATTTCATTTACTGCTGGTTTTATATTAAAAACAACTATTCCTTTATTTTCTAGATTATTTTTTATATTTTTGTACATATTAGAAAATAATGATTTAGAAAAAAAACGTGGATGTAGAAAAATAATATATTTCTCAGTTGTTGGTATAATCATATATATTAATAGTTAATTTAATAAAAATTGAATATTATAAGTATCTATATATATATATTTATATTATAAGTTATATATCAACAAACATTTATTGAAATGACTAAATTCGATGAGTGCGATTCTTATGGGATTTATCCTTTTGTGGCAACAACTCTTGCCATAGATGATACTAAACGTGGATGCGATGATTCTTGGCTATCTGGTCGGCATAGTGCTCTAACTCCATGCGGGTCTTGTTGCATCTTCTGTATTCCAGTAACTATTTCATTTGACATTGCATGTCTTGTACCAGTTTTAGCTATTTGGGGAGGTCGTAAATGTATTAAAAAATGCAAGAGCGATAAAGTATCAAAACCAACGATTATAATTACAGATCAACCGCATTAAAATACTTTTTTTATTAGTTAACTATTAAAATGTATTTTAATTATAAATGATAAATATAGCATTATTATTAGCTGCTGGAACAAGTTCTCGATTTAGTCAATCAATGCAAGTATCAAAAGTATTATATTTATTAGATAATAAACCAGTAATAACTTATTCTATAGATGCTATAAAAGATCATGTAGAAGAAATAATAATTGTTACAAATAGTAAATTACAACAAGAAATAACTAATATTGTTAATAATAATTATAAATCAAATAATATTAAAATAGTAATTAATAATATTAATGATAGATTAATATCAATAAAAACTGGATTAAATTTTATTAATAATAATTTTGATACTAACATAATAAATAATATTATAGTTCATGATTCAGCTAGACCATTTATAAAATCAGAACATATAGATATGTTATTAGAATCAAATAAGACATATGATTTTTCACAATATTGTATGAAACTAACTAATGGATTATGTGTTCAAATAGATAATAGCAATAATTATCAAGCAATAGATAGAAATAAATATTTAGAACTATGTACACCAGTATGTAGCAAATATAATTTATATTATGATGTATTTATGATTGATATTATGCAATCAAATGGAGAAATATACGAACATATTAACATATTAAATAATAGAAAAATACAATATAATTTAATTGAGGGATTTTATAAAGATCTTAAAAAAATAACTACTCAGCATGATGTGTGTTAATTTAAGTTAATATTTTGCATAAAAGTAAAATATAATTCATATCTCTTTTCTCTATTAGTAATATTTTTAAATTTATCATTTAATTTTTCTAATAGATCAATAAATTTATTATAATTATCTTGATTTATTTCTAAGTTAACTTTATTATTATTTTGTATTTTTGCTAAACCATAATCTACAAAACTAATTTTATTATTTAGTACTAAAATATTTTCTAACTTAAATTCTGGATAATATATATTATTTTTAGTAAGATTATCAAAAATATCTTTTATTTGTTCTTTCCAATCTTCTGGTAAATTAAATTCTGTATGTAAAGATACACCTTCATATTTTAATCTTAATAAATTATTATTATCATATGTTTCTAAATTAACTTGCTGATTAACTAGTTTATCTAGTTTTTGTAATATTTTTAATTCTTTATTAAATATGTCATTACTATTATCGTGATCTTCTGCTAACCATCTTAATTTATCATTATATTGTTTAATAACTATGTTATGTTTTTTTAATATATATGTTTGAGAAGTTGCTCCAAAAGATAATGCTTTGAGTTCTTCTTGTGTTTCTTGATCAATTGTATTATGTAATGTAAATTTTTTAATAATAAATAACATAACATTTAATATAGCTGCTGCACATTCTTTAATATTAATACCTTTTTTGGTATATATTAAAAATATATAAATTGAGTTAAACAACTCTTGATATTCTTTTGTATTTATATCTATATCTAATTGACTATCAGATTGCATATCATAATCTTCTTTATTTATATTGTTTAAATATTTAGTATCCATTGATGATCGAGTATTCATAATAAATAAAAATAGATTTTCATACATTAAATGAGATACTAATATACTATTATTTTTATCATTATCTGGTAAATATTTATTACAAAAATATGTTAAATTATCTTTAATAATATCAATATGACTTCTGATATAGGCATAGTTACTAGATTTAAATATAGTATTTAGATTATTTTGTGTATCAGTTGAATAATTCTTTTGATAACATACGTCAGCAATATTATATATATTTAATTTATTTATTAATTTAGCAATTAATACATCAACTTGTTCATATATTGGATACATGTGTTTAAATATTTCAGGCATTCTTTTATTTTTAATAATATAGAAATGGCATGAATGAAACTCATCTATAAATTTATAATATGGTTCTGAGTATAATCTATTTTTAGGAACAGAATTCATAAATATAATATCCCAATCATCTGGAATACAATTAATATATTTTTCTATCAAATATGTGTCCGATATTAATAAATCATCTTCAACTATAATAGTATAATCTTTAAAATTAAGATAACCATATATCATAGCTCTTAAATGAGAACAATAGCATCCAAGAGGACCGTCTTGTATTTCTATTTTTTTATCACTACATTCTGAAAATTCATTAAAAATAACTTTATTTATATTTAAATCACAATTTATATCTTTATTAAATTGTTTTAAAAAGTGTAATATAAAATTTATATCATTTTCTACATTTAGTTTTTCCTTCCAATAAGTAGCTTTAAGATGCACAAAATTAGTTACATTAATTTTTTTGAGTTCTTCTCTAGCAGATCTGTATCTATCTTCATATTGTTCTATATTTATCATTAAACAATGAGGATCTTGTTGATTATATTCTTTATCACTATAGAATCTATCATGTATTATCTTTGATAAATTTATTTGTGTATCACAATAAGTTTTAATATTATCTTCGTATTGTAAAAATTTAACATCGGCTCCCTTTCTAATTTGTTCTTTAAAAAAATCTTCTAAACTTGTAGTATTCATTATTAATATATATAATAAAATATTATTATATATATATTTGAACTTATCTTATTTTCTTTTTATAATCATTTTATGAACTATTGCTGATTTATTATTTATATTATTCTTTTCTAATGTAATATCTGGTGGAGATATATTAATTTGTGTATTAGTATTAGTATCAGTATTATCATATTTTATAATACTTTTATAAATATCAAAGCTTATTTTTTTAACATTACCAGCCCCTCTTTCTACTTTGTGTCTGTAACTACTCGAAACCAAGATATTCATATAGTCAGAAGATTTATAATTAATTTTTAAAAAATAATGAGGATCTTTAGGTATACATACCAGTATATTATTAAAATTAACTAATTGTGGAGGAAAAAAATAATTTTTATCCCATTTTTTTTCAAAAAATTTTATATTATTATCTATTTCTTCATAAATAAACATATCTATAAATGGCCAATAGTAATTTTTAGCATTATTTAATAAATATTTATTTAATGAACATTCTAATATATTTATTTTATTATTAAAAAATATTTTGATTAAGGAATTTTTTTTCATAAAACTACAGTTTTTTTCATATTTCTTAATTATAGCATCTAGTTTATTAATTATACTATTATCAACAATAATATCAATATCATCATCCCATGGAATAAAATCATTGTGTCTAACTTGCCCCAATAGAGTACCAGATATTAAGAAATGCTTAATATTAAATTCATTTAATATATCAATACATTGCTTTAATAAGTCTATTGCGACTTGTTTATGTGGACCAAACCCTATATCAGAATTAAAATATTTATCAA